>Ga0181527_1000216_pt1 | contig 66898 bp, 56 predicted proteins | sample PEATcosm2014_Bin_30_FD_119762 | JGI IMG/M metagenome (GOLD analysis project Ga0181527, IMG submission 119762) | Peatland microbial communities from MTU Mesocosm Facility, Houghton, MI, USA - PEATcosm2014_Bin06_60_metaG | ecosystem: Environmental > Terrestrial > Soil > Wetlands > Peat | place...
CGACACGCTAATCGCGGATTTCTTGGAGCTCGCGTTCTTGATCGTCACCTTCTTGGGCTTGCTGGTTTTTCCGACGACCGTCGATTTGCCGAAGTTCAGCGATTTGGGTGAAATCACCAGCTTCCCAGCGACAGGTGTCGGTGTTGCAGTTGGGGTCGCCGTCGCGGTTCGCGTTGCGGTAGCCGTCGGTGTTGCAGTTGCCGTCGTGGTAGCTGTCGCCGTTGCAGTTCGCGTTGCGGTAGCCGTCGGCGTTGCGGTAGCTGTCAGCGTCGCGGTCCGCGTTGCCGTAGCTGTCGGCGTTGCGACGAGGGTCCCCGTGGGAGTCCCGGTCGCAGTTTCTGTCGCGGTTTCCGTTGCGGTGGCGGTAGCAGTTTCGGTGGCCGTGGCAGTCTCGGTGGCCGTGGCAGTCGCGGTGGCCGTGGCGGTCGCGGTGGGCGTAGCAGTCGCGGTGGGCGTCGGTGTCTCAGTGGGCGTCGGTGTCTCGGTGGGCGTCGGTGTCGGCGTTGCCGCTGCTCCGGGCACGATCTCCCAGGCGCCGCGCCCAAGCGTGCCTGCGACTAGCAATCCGCTGCCCGAATCGAACCGCAGCCTGAAGACCCGCGCATTGGGCAGGCCGGTACCGAGCTGTGCCCAACTTCCAAGGCTCCCGAAAACTGACCGGTACACTCCGTGATTGGTTCCCACCACGACCGAGCGCTGGCCCCCGGCGACGACAAATTCCATCGAGTCGAAAACTCCCGGGTTGGCCGCGGTCAGATTGCCGGTGATGTCGCTCCAGGCGCCTCCGCTGTTCGTGCTTTGATAAACGTGGGTGTCGTCGATCGCAAAGACGTCCGTATAATCGGCCGGATCGACGGCGATGTCATTTATGCTGACCGCACCCGGTAAGGCGCCGGTCGCCGTCAACGCCGTGCCCGGCGCTGCCGTTCGCCGGTAAACGGTATTGCCCGACCCGGCATAGATGAGGTCCGCATTGAAGACCCCGCCTGTCATTCCGCCATAGATCAGCGCCAGGTGTCCGGTTCCGTCGTTGACCCCAACTCCGGGAGCTGGAGGGACATGAGCGAGATCCACCGCGGTGATGTGGTTGCCCTGGTCCAGGGATTCGTAAACGTCGTTGCCAAAGCCGAACAAGAGGCGCGCCGGGGTGACCTTGTTGACCGCTACCGGTGTGAAGAACTGCACCGTGGCTCCCGGAGTACCAGCGGTGTACAGAAGGCTGGGGTAAACGGGGGTGCCCACCTGCGCGTTAGCCGGGGTGAAAGTACGCCTCTGGAAACTGGCGAACATGGTGGAACTCATGTAACGGAGCGAGTTCGGCGAGCTGGTGATCGTATCGACCCCAACGTCTCCGCCGTCGCCCAGCAGCAGGTCGGTCCAGGGCAGGCCGTTCGTCGCATTCTGTGACGGAACCCCGGTGTCCTGATTGCCGCCGAAAAGGATCTGCGCGATCGAGTCGTAAGCGACGTCGTGCATCTCGGAGACCTGGAGGTTGCCGACGATAGAAGTCCAATCGCCGGCGGCGCTTGAAGGATTCGACCGCTTGAAAATCCCGCCGTCGTCGCCTTCGAGGATGTTGCCGGCGGCGTCAAACACCAGCGCCCGCGAATCGGCATGGGGGCCCGTGTTGCTGGCGGTGCCGTTATTGGTCAGCGCCGTGAACCCCGTGTCAGACACGCGAAACAGCCTTCCGGTATAGTCCGTTGCACCAAGCGAGTTGGGGAACTGCGCTCCGGCGCAGGACCCCGCGGGCGGGACTTCATTGCGGGCTGGCTGCCGATCGCCGCCGACGTATACGACCTTGGGGTTGTTCGGATCGGCGACGATCGAGAAATGAATCTCGCCTTGTCCTCCCGGGTTGATCCCGAACGTGGCGGGGCAGGCCTCGGTCGTCGTCGGCCGCGTGTACGCGGTCCACGTCAAGCCGCCATCCTGGGAACTGAAAAGTCCCGCCAGATCGGTGCCGCTCGGCTGGCCCGAGTTTTCGATGCCGACGAAGACGTTGCCCGAGGTTCCCACCGCAATCTTGACGTTCTTGGTGGTGCCATCGATGAACAGCGCATTCATCGCTGCGTTACTGACCAGCGTCCAGGTCCTGCCCCAATCCGCCGACTTGTAAACGCCGTCATTGGCGCCTGCGCCCGACACCGCGGTGTACAGCGGGGCGGTCTTGACCTGGAGACCGGCCGCCGACCCGCTCTGGTCAGTGAAGTGAACCAAAACGTTGCCGGTGGCAATATCAACTTTATAGACGTCTCCGGTACCATCGGTGCCTGTCCAGAACGAGGTGCCATCCAGATCGAAGGCCACCGCGAATAGCGGATTGGTTTGATTGTAGCCGAGGCTGTCGAGGTATGTGGTGATGATTCCGCCGCCTGAATCAAGCCGCACAATATCCTCGGTGTCGGCTACGAATGTCTCTCCATTTGGAGCGACCTGCAGCTCGTAGGCGTTGTCGCCAGCTAGTCCGGAAACGAAGTCGGCCATCTGGCTGCCCGTGCAGACATTGAACTGCTTAATCAGGTGTCCTTCCGAAGTGTAACGCAGAACACACTGCGGGGTCACCGGATTTGTCGGCGGCACGGGAACCAGGGCGCCCCAGTCCGTGCCTCGCCCGCTAGCCGTAAGGTTGTCCGGGGGGGCGGCTTCGGTGTCGGGGTACCAATAATTAAGCAGGGTCGAAAGAGTCGAGTCGAACTCAAGCACCGGGCAGGGCGGGTAGTCAGTTGGATCCAGATTGTCCGGGGGTTGAAAGCATTGACTGGTAAACTGCGATGTCGGATCGCTCAGGTCCTGGTAGCCGAAGCCGGCGTTACCGACGAAGAAGTGCCCCTGGTTGTCCTGCTCGATCGATTCGGGCAGGTTGTACAATCCCGCCGCGGGCCCGACATAAGCCGTGAGCAATCCGGTCGGATCGAATTCCGCCAGGGTCTCGCCGCCGAAGGTTGTGACGATGAAGTTGCCTGCCGGATCGAAGATCGAGCCCGTAGTCTGCGGCTCGCCGGTGTAAATAGTGGTGATATACGTTCCGTTGTTTCCCCATTCCTCCACACCCCCGTAGCCGTCAGAGACCATCACCACGCCGTCGGGAATAACGTTGGCGGACGGCGCTTCGGCAATGTCGAAGTAGTCGCCGGCCGGCAGTCCGCTACCCGCCGCACCTGAAATAAGGGTGAAGGTTGCGCCCGAGTCGGTGCTGCGGTACATGCCTCGATCCGATCCCGCGAGCAAGACTTTTCCGCGTGCGGCCACGCCGGTGATATTCGCGCCGTCGAGAACGCTGCCGGGGCCGCCACCCGCCGGGGGAGCCCAGTTGGTGCCGTCGGTGGTGAGCAACACCCCGCTGCGCGGCCCGCCGGAGGCCGAGGCAAGAGTGCCCAGCGTACTGAGCGCACTGAAGCGCCCGAGGCCCGCGATCAGCGTGTTATGCGTTCCATCGGTCGGATCGAATTTCACCGCGCCGACCGAAAGCGAGTTGGCCGCATCGGTCTGCGGTGTCCAGGTCGTTCCGCCGTCGGTTGATTTCCAGATCCCGCCGTTTACCGTGCCGGCGTAAATCGTGCTCGCGTTACCCGGATAAGCGGCTATTGCCTTGACCGCGCCGATCGCCGAATTGTTGGGCGCTGCCGCTACCTGTCCGCCTTGTATCGGCGCAGGCCCCTCGGCCGTCCAGGTACCGGCAACCAGCGGGAGCAGCCCGGGCCGAAAACTGCCTTCGGCCTGGTCAGAGCCAGCCGCTGGCGCAACCTGCGCCGCGCCCGACGCCCCGACCGCCGGCGCCGGCCTCGCGATTGGGATGCCACCCGAGATCGAGGGGCCGGATTGAGTTGACGAGGCGCCGGCCATCACCAGCGCGGCTAGCGATAGCACTGCCACGATCGCGCCGGCTGCGAGTGAATAAGATTTGGATTTTCGCGACCGCTGCCCGCGCTGTGATACGTGCTGATGGTGTGACTTCATTTGCTTTCCCCGGCGCCCGCGTTTCTAAAGATCACAGTTGCGGCGGATACGATCCGTGATAGGACGTATCGCGCAGCGCCCGTTTCCAGATTTGCGCTCCAGTCTTGAGGTTTAGCCCGCTTAGCGCAAGCGGCTCTTCAACCCGGTTCCCGCCGGCGCTGCGGCTGGCGGGCGCCGCTTCGTAGATCAAAATCGAATGCCAGACAAAAAAGGGCTGCGCCGAGTCAGGCAGCCGCGCCTGGGCTACACGCTCTCCGCTGGCGATCGCATAAAGCGACCAAAGATAGTCCGGTGCCGTCGTCGATGCCCTGCTGACCGCCAGGAAGAGCGACTGATCGGCGGAGACCGAGGAGGCGACGTAGCCCGGGCCAAGGTCGGTGTGAGGCAGCGGTTCGCCGGTCTCAGCGCTCCAGCGCTTCAGCACCGCGGGCTGGCCCGCGCTAGCTGGGCCAAGCTTCACCGAAACAAAAAACTGGCCAACTGGTTGAGGCGGAAAGTACAAACCCTCGGTCCCGGCCAGTCGCGACGTCGCTGAAGAGGTCGCGCTGCGGAGCCTGGCGCGGGCCTGCTCAGGCGCCAGCGTGGTTGCCCGATAGGTTTGCAGATCGATCAGCGCCGCCCCGGAATCATTTCGGACGCTCGCCGGGCGTGGCAGTCCGCTGATTTGGCGACTCGTGACCGTCCACCATACCAGCAAGCCATCCTGCTCGGCGCGCGCATCCACCGACGACTCAAAACCAAGCCTATTGTCTATGGAGGGTGGCATTACCGCAGCCGGCATCGGGACCTCGATGCTCGCATCGATGCGGGCGCCATCCTTCGTCCTGAGTAAAGCAATCGGTAAAGAACGAGAACCGCGAGCGGGCTCCGCTTGTGCTGCCAGCCGGTCGTCAAATGCGGCGAGCGGCTTGCCCGCGCCCTGCGCTGTCCAAAGCAATTTGCCCGAAGCGAGTTCCAGTGCGTCGATCCCGCCTTGCGGATTCATCAGGTAGAGACGCTCCGACCCGGGATCGACTATCACCCCCGGGAGCATCTCGAAGGGACTATCCGTCTTTCCCGCGGGCGCCGCTCCCCGCGTTTCCACCACGTGATTTTCGGCAGCCAACGCCACCCCTGAAAAAAATCGGCGGCGCGCGGGGGTCCGATCGGCGGAGCGCAAGCTGAGGCTCGTGAGGAAAATCGCCGTCGCGACGACGAGAACGAGCTGCTTGTGCCTGAGCGTAGCCAATGATCTTGTCTGTTCGCTCGCGGCGGCTACCCGCGGCGGCTCAGGCGTTCTTGCGCGCGATGATCACCGAATGCACCGACCACCGGCTGATCTTTGCATTGCGCTCCAGCGTAATCGGGTGGCCCTTGAGCACGTCCTGCTTGCGCAATCTCGTGGTCCATCCCAGTTGCCGCGTGATCGGATTGACAATGGTGTTCAGCACGGCGACGATCGGGTTCGAGCTCTGGAAATGCGTCGTGATCGCGATCCGTCCGCCCGGCTTACACACCCGCACCATTTCCGACATCATTCGGTAGGGATCGGGTACCACGGTCAGAACGTGAAACGAGGTAACGTAGTCGAAGCTGTTGTCGGGATAGTCGAGGTTAAGCGCGTCGCCCTGGCGTAGCTCGATATGTCTCCAGCCGTTTTCCGCCACGCGCTTTCTTGCATGTTCGAGCATGTCGGCCGACGGATCGATCGCGACGACGTGCGCGTAGGGCGGATATGCGTCCAGCGCGATTCCGGTGCCGACGCCGACCTCGAGCACGCGGTTACCGGGCCTGAGATTCAGGCTCTCGATAATTTCATGCTCGCGATCGACAAAAACCCGCCCGAAGAAAAAATCATAGAAACGCGCCAGGTCGGAATAGACACGGCTCTCATGCGGTTGCGACATCGAAAACCTCCCTTGGTTCGGTGCGGGCCAGAAAATCAGTGCGGGGCGGGATTTTCAGGGCGCGGCGAGTTTGGCCAAATGTGACCCGAAGTGCGCGTGACTCGCGCGCATGGCGTCAGGCCGCCGCGTTGATTCCCCGCAACTGACGTTTGACCGAAGTTATATCGCGCTTGCGAAATCGCCATTGGCGGCCTTTCTTGAAGGCCGGAATAATATTGCGGCGGGCAAACTCGTTCACGGTGTCCGGACTCAGGTCGAGCAGGAACGCGACTTCGCGGGAATTTAGCAGTATGTCGTCCTTATCGGCCATGCGAGTCCAACAAGACGCCTTTCCTCAAGGATTTTGCCGAGACGCGACTTTGTAGTACGCGCCCATCGCACAAGTCAAGCGGCAAGCGCGGTGGTTAAAATTCACCCAGCATCTTTTAGCGTCATTAGCAATCATTAAACACTGATTTTCGCGAGTTTCCTCATCGAAATCCGGTAGTCGTACCATGCGCGCGTAACCACAATACAGGAAAACAGTCCGGTCAGCACTCCTACGCACAGGGTGACGGCGAAGCCTTTCACCGGTCCGGTGCCGAATTGGAAGAGAATCAGCCCGGCGGCGAAGGTCGAGATATTGGAGTCGCGAATCGCCGACCATGCGCGATCGTAGCCGAGCTTGACCGCCTCGCGCGGGGATTTGCCGGCGCGCAACTCTTCGCGCATCCGTTCGTTCACCAGCACGTTGGCGTCAACCGACATGCCCAGCGTCAGCACGATTCCGGCGATGCCGGGCAAGGTCAAGGTGGCGCCGAGGGCGGCCATCACGCAGATCAGCAGCAGGATATTGAGCGACAGGCCGAAATCCGCGAGCAGACCGGCGCCGCTGTAGTACACGGCCATGAAGATCAGGACGGCGCCCGCGCCGATGACGAACGACAGCTCGCCCTGGCGAATCGAATCGCGGCCGAGCGAGGGGCCGACGGTGCGCTCCTCTTCGATTTCGACCGGGGCGGGCAGCGCGCCGGAGCGCAGTACGATGGCGAGGTCGTGGGCCTCGTCGATGGAGAAGCGTCCGGTGATCTGGACGTGGCCGCCGGGAATTCGTTCCTTGATGACCGGCGCCGAGTAAACGGTGTTATCGAGCACGATCGCGAGGCGCCGCCCGACATTTTCAGAGGTCATCGCATCGAAGATGCCGGCGCCGCGCGCGTCAAGCTCGACCGCGACGTACGGGCCTTCCAGCCGCGCGCCGGGACGCACGCGCGCGTCGGTAACGACGTCGCCGGTCATCAGCACCGGGGACTCGACGAGGTAGGGCTCCCTGCCGCCGCGCTCCGAGGTGCCATAGAGGATTTCGTCGCCGGGCGGGGGTCCTTCCTTGACCGCGTCCTGGACGTTTTTCGAGTCGTCAACCAGTTTGAATTCGAGGACGGCGGTCTTGCCGATCAGTTCCTTGGCGCGCTCGGGGTCCTGGATTCCGGGCAGTTGCACCAGGATTTCGTTTTCAGCCTCTTTGGCGACGGTGGTTTCGCGCACACCGAGCTGGTCGATTCGATTGCGAATCGTTTCGAGCGCCTGGTCCATCGCGTTGGCCCGAATCACCTGCAACTCGCGCGGCTTGTAGGCGAGCGAATAGGAGGGGCCGGGTTCGGACGAATCGCTGCTGCTGGATACGGTCAGGTCCGAGAACGACTTCTGCACGAGGTCGAGGAAGGGCGTGCGATCGGCGCTCGACTTGAGCCGGGCGGTCAGGTTGCCGGCCGCGTCAACCGAGACGTCGGCGAAATCTATTTTGTTGGCCTTGAGCTCCTGCTTCAGGTCATCGGCGCGGCGGTGCAACTGGGTTTTCACCGCCTCGTCGAGCTTCACGGCCATCAGCAGATGGGTCCCGCCCTGGAGGTCGAGGCCGAGCTGGATTTTGGTCGAGCCGAAGCCGGCCTTGAACCAATCGGGCAGATCGACGTTGAGGCTCGGCAGCAGGATGAGTATGGCAGCCAGCACGATACCGCCGGCAATGTAAATGCGGGTGAGTCCGCTGCCGTTGGTGAAGTGCATGTAAAGGAAGGACACGATCAGCACGAGCAGAATCAGAATCGGTCCGAAGCTTTGAGTTTGTTCCACTATGATGAGGCCCCCGCGATGAGAGTGCCGGCGCGCCGGCTGTGTGCCATTGAATCGTTCGCTTCCTATTTTTCTTCTTTCTTCGCCGCCGGCTTGTGGCTCGATATCGATGCGATTTGCGATCGCTCGACCCGCAACCTGACGTTGGGCGCAACTTCGAGCGTTATCACCTTGTCGCCGACCTCATGAATCCGGCCGATAATTCCGCCGGTGGTCACGACCTCGTCATTGCGCTTGAGCGCGGCCAGCATTTTGGCCTGCTCCTGCGCCTTCTTGTTCTGCGGGCGGAAGACCATGAAGTACATCACGGCGACGACCAGCGCCATGATTGGGCCGGGGCCGGTCAGCAACTGCTGGATTATCGGCGGACTTTCGGCCGGGCCAGCGGCGGCCTGGGCCCATGCGATCCCTTCGAACAACATCAGTATCCGTCCTCAAAATGGATCAAGCTAAAATCTCCGGCGAATAAAAATCCGCGTATATCTTTACGCGATTTGACAGTTTGGCGCATCAGTCCCACGGCGAGCCGGCTTCCAAATCTTCAGTTTTTTTCAGCTCGCAGTAAATCAGGACGCTTCCTGGAAATCAGCTCTTACATCGCCTCTTTCCGGTCGCCATCGATCTTCAGGATTTCCGGCCCAGGAGCGGGCGCCTTTCGCAACGGTTTGACGCTCGTTCTTGCCATATTTGATTCCGGAAAGCTATCGGCTACGATGCGCTCGCCATGCCGGACGCTGACGATGCGCACCACTTCGAGTTCGACCTGGATCGGGGAATCCGATCTCAGGTCGTTGAAAAATTGGAATCTTCTCCGCGTCTCCCGTTGGAAAAGGGCGTTGGGCCAGCCGAGAGCGGAATTTATGCTCTCTACTTCAAAGGCGACTTGGTCTATATCGGCAAGGCGTCGAAGGAAATGACCAAGAGCGGGCGCACGTTGCGCCAGCGTTTCAACGAGCACATCAGCAAGCTCGCGAAGCGTCAGAATATCGCGCTGGCTGACATGGAATGCCGCTATCTCACGTTTTCGAGCGAATGGTGGGTATGGGCGGCTGAATTTGCTCTCATCGCCAACTACCGGCCGGGATGGAACGAAAGCGGATTTGGAAGCAAGACACCGGGGAAAGGCCGCCCCGGAACCCATCGCGTGAGCCGATTCGACAAGCAATTCCCGAAGGCTCACTGAGCCTGCCGCTCGCAGTCGTCGCCGTTGCGGCACACGATCCAAAAGCAGTGCCGTTTGCGGGCGTGGTGAGCCTCCTTCCACTTTGTCGAAACCATCGGGCCATTTCTAATCTTCACAATCAGATCGCAAACAGTGAATCCGGCCTCTTCGGCCATCCGCATAAAGTCGCAATGCGGCCATTTGGATTTGTGGTTGTTGACCATGTCCGTGATCTTCGCGAGCAGCAACCCGTTGGGTTTCAGCACCCGCTTGGCCTGCTTCAAAAACGGCGGATAGAGATAGCTGAGGTTCCAGTCCTGCTCTTTGCCGCACTCGACCGTCGCGCCGAAATCCACGTCAAATCGTTTCCTGCTTTTATCGCGACCTTGCGGTCCGACGTGCGGCGGATCGAAAATAACGGCGCCGTATTTTTTGGACGGCACGCCCGTCATCTTTCGATTGTCGGCGACGATCATCGGCTTGTGCTGCGGATCGATATCCATCGACACGACGTGGCGTTTCGAGCCTTTCCAGAATCGCCCGGCGTTATAGGTTGAATCCAAAATCGGTTCGGGCGGGATCGTCGCGTAGAAATTGAACATGGCTTCGAGCAAGTCGCCGTCGCTTCCCTGCCAAACGCTGCTGATCGGTTCGTAGGTCGAGCCGATCCCATTTGGAGAGAAGGCTTGAGGGAGAGGCACGCCGGCCCTTTTCGTCTGCGGCTTCGGAAGCGTGAACGCCAATGTCGCCTGTTTGTTCACGGCTTTATTCAGATTACTCAAACGAAGGTATATTGTCACACACCGGCATCTATATTATCGGCGTTGTTCCAGGCGGCCGATGCCAGCATTGCGTACGCTTTGAAATCCCCCGATGCGATAGCAGCCTGGCAATTGCGCATCAAGCTCGCATAGAAGTGCAGATTATGCTCCGTCAGGGCGCGCGCCGCGAGTATCTCGCCCGACAAATATAGATGACGCAGGTAGGCGCGTGAATGGGTGCGGCAGGGGCGGCAGTCGCAGGCCGGATCGAGCGGCATCGAGTCGCGCGCGTGCGCGGCGTTCTTGATCGTGATGCGGCCCTGGCTGGTGAAGGCGGCGCCGTTGCGGGCGTTGCGGGTGGGTAGCACGCAGTCGAACAGGTCGAAGCCCATCGCGATCGCGGCGAGCAAATCGGGCGGCGTACCGACGCCCATCAGGTAGCGCGGCTTGTCCGCCGGCATCATCGACGCCGACAGCGCCGCCATTTCCAGCATCGCGGCCTTGGGTTCGCCGACCGAAAGTCCGCCGGCGGCGTATCCGTCGAAGGCAATCGAGGTTATCTGCGCCGCGCTGGTCATCCGCAGATCCTCGAAGATGCTGCCCTGGATAATTCCGAACAGCGCCTGGGTCGCGCTGGTCCTGGCGGCGAAGCTGCGCTCGGCCCATCGCGCGGTCAGTTCGAGCGACGTGAGCGCGCGGCGATGCTCGGCGGGGAAGGGCGTGCATTCGTCAAGCGCCATCATGATATCGGCGCCGAGCAGTTGCTGAATCCCGATCGCGCTTTCGGGCGTGAGCATCAAAGGCGCGCCGTCGAGATGAGATCGGAAACGGATCCCTTTTTCGTCGATCGAATTGATTTTCGCGAGACTCATCGCCTGGAATCCGCCGGAATCGGTGAGCACCGCGCCGGGAAATCCCATGAAGCGCGCCACCCCGCCCATCTCGGCGATCAACTCGGCGCCGGGGCGAATCGCGAGATGGTAGGCGTTGGCGAGCACCATCGTGTAGCCCATCGCGGACAACTCGTCGGGCGCCATCGCTTTGACCGCGGCGCGCGTGCCGACCGGCATGAAGGCGGGAGTCGCGACCGCGCCGTGAGGGGTTACGATCCGTCCGGTGCGCGCGGCGCTGGCGCTGTCCACCGCGGCAACGCTGAATTCGATTGGCCCGCGCATCAGAGGATCAGCATCGCGTCGCCGTAGCTGAGAAAGCGGTAGCGATGGCGAATCGCCTCGCAGTACGCGGCAAGAATCTGATCGCGCCCGGCAAACGCCATCGCCAGCGCGAGCACCGTGGTCCGGGGCATATGGAAGTTCGTCAGCATCGCGTCCGTCAGCTTGAAGCGAAAGCCCGGATGAATAAAGAGCCCGGTGAAACCCTCGAGGTCGCCGGTGATCGCCCACGACTCGAGCGCGCGGGTCGAGCTGGTGCCGACCGCGATAATCCGGCCGCCGATTCGCCGCGTGTGTTCGACCGCCTCCCGGGTCGCGGGCGCAATCGTGTACCACTCGGATTCCATCGTGTGACTCTCGACTTCGAGCGCGCGCACCGGAGCGAAAGTGCCGGGGCCGATATGCAGCGTCACCGCAGCGGTGCGGATGCCCGCATCGGCCAGCGCCTTGAAGACCTCGGCGGTGAAGTGCAGCCCGGCGGTGGGCGCCGCGATCGCGCCGGGCCTCGCGGCGTACACAGTCTGGTAGTCGGCGATATCGGCGGGACCGGCGATGCGATGAATATAATGAGGCAGCGCGAGCGTACCGGCGCGCTCGAGTATCTGTTCGATCGAAATATCGCCTGGGTGGTCGGGCACGACGATTGGACGGCCGGGCCGCGCATAGCCGGCGATCCTGAGCGCGTGACCGTCGCTCAAGACGAGGCGGGCGTTGTCCTTGAGCACGCGATGGGTGCGAATCAGCGCGAGCCACGCGCCGGCGGGACCCTCGAGCGGTCCGGCCGGCCGCACCATCAGCAGTTCGACGCGGCCACCCGATTCCTTTTGCGCGAACAGGCGGGCGGGCAGCACGCGGGTATCGTTGAGCACGAGCAGGTCACCTGCGTGCAGATGACGGGCGAGTTTGTAGAAGCGGGAATGCTCAAGCGATTTGGTTTTGCGGTCGAGCACCAGCAGGCGCGCCTTGTCGCGGCGGGCAAGCGGCTCCTGCGCGATAAGTTCTTCGGGCAAGTCGTAGTCTAATTCGGAGAGGCGCATTTGAGGCGAAGCCGAAGCGTGATTCGCAGGCGAAGCGAATCGCGCAATGTGTAACAACCGTCGATTGACGGGGAAAGTGTCTGGCGTGCGGCTAGAATGGGTAGTTGATGCCGGAAAAGATCGCGGCGCCTTCGCCGCCCCATCCGAGGTCAACGTACCCGACCACGAACGGCTCCGCGATACCGCGGAATCCGATTCCGCCGACCGGGTGCATATCCGTGAATGGGTTGTCGTTCAATTGGTGGCTGACGCGTCCCGCTTCAGCGAACGGCGCCAGTTCGAGTATGCCGTGGGTGCCGAAGACGTTTTTATCCCAGACCCGCGTGCGCATCTCGAAGTTCATGACGAACAGATTGTTGTCAATGTAACGGCCGGCGCCGTAACCGCGCAGGGTTTGCTGATCGGCGAGCAAGCTTTCGTCGCCGCCAAGGCGAGCTTGGGACCAGAAAGGCATCTCGTTACCCGCCGGCTCGTACTCGTTGAAAATATGACCGACCAAGGTGATGCGCTCGCCGACGGAGTAGTACTGACGCAATTCTCCGCCGAAGCGGTTGTAGGAAACCGAGCTGCCGAATCGGCGGTCCGCATTACCGTAATAGAGGCGGCCGAGCGTGCCCGAGCGCGGGATATCCACCGAGTCTCGCGAGTCCCATTGGATCATCGCCTGCGAGAGAACTTCGCTGCCGCCGTTGATGCCCTTCTGATGCGGGAACAACTGGCTGATGTCGGGCACCGAGTTGAAGCCGCCGATCCCGATTCGCACGTAGCGCGGGCGCTCCATCAAGGAGACCTGGATATTCTTGCTCAAGTTCAAGCCGAGAACCGCCTCGCCGTAAAGCTGCTTGGTGGTGTAGTTGGTCTGGTTGCCGTGGTGGGAGTTGTTGCCCTGCCCGTAGAAGCGCTCGGTCGGATCGTGCTCGAAATAGAAGCGCCCTTCAAACGACCAGAACTTTTTATGCTCGCGCCCGGTCTGGTAGTCGAGATCGACCTTGCGCGCGATGATCTCTTGCCCGCCGGCGACCGTGTACCATTGGGTGTCCGCCGAGGGATAGCCGAGGTAGCGGAAGGTCCCACCCGGTCCGAGCGTGCTGTTGGCGTTGATATCGGGGGCGAAGATGCTGTTGATTTCCTTGTTGTCGTCGGTGAACAGCCACACCGGCAGAACGCCGTAAGTGACTCCGCCGTTCGGATCGGTGGCAACTTCAGGCACCGGGATGAACGGCCACGAGTTGGGGTCCTGGAGTTTGAGCGAGTTCCAGTCGTACTGCGGCAAGCTCCAGGTGCCGGGGTCCATCAGCGAGAAGGCATGCGCCGTGGCCGCCGCAGCGACAAGCGCGGTGATTAAGATGAGAGAGGCGAGAACGCGCCGCATCGTTGGATCCTGAATTTAACCTTCGCCTATTGGCATTCGGCCGCCCTTCCGCTACTCCACCACGCGACTCGCGGCCCAAGCGATCGGACCCGCGCAAGCCGGCTCCACCGAACGATGCTCAAAAGTGACAGGCTTGGCGGCCTTGATCAAGCCTCGCGAGGGGCGGCTCGCCGGCGCGATCGTGCGATGGAAGGGTCATCGACGCGGGCGCGCTTTTCGGCGACGGCGAAAATGTGCAAGGATTCGGGGCAAGCGGGAGAATATTGACAAAAGGAGTTCGGTAATGGCGAAAGCTGACGGCGGCGAATTAGTCGCGCGGGTTATGCGCGAGAACGGTGTGAAGTATTGTTTTGCGATCAACGGCGGTCATTTGTTCCCGATCCTGGCGCAGTTGCGCAACCACGACATCAAGCTAATCCACATGCGCCACGAGCAGGCGGCGGCCTACGCGGCCGACGCCTACGCGCGCACCTCGGGACAGGTGGGGGTATGCATGGTCACCGCGGGATGCGGGCTGACCAACGCGGTGACGGGGCTGTGCGTGGCGGGCTTGACCAACAGCGCCGTGGTCTGCATCTCGGGACAGCACCCCAACACCGAAGACCATCTGGGCTCGTTCCAGGAGGCCTACGGTTCGGAAGTGGTGGACAGTTTCTCGAAATTCACCAAGCGGGTGACCGACTGGACCACGATACAGTTCGATCTGCGCTCGGCGTTTCGCGAAGCGATATCGCCGCCGCAGGGGGTGGCATTGTTCGAGATACCGCAGAACATCCTGTACCACCACGAAGAAGACTCGCGGCAGTGCAAGGGCGCTCGCGGGTTTACGATCGACGACGTGCGCTCGGCGGGCGATCCGGCCAAGATCGATCGCGCGCTGGAGATGCTGGTGGCGGCCGAGCGTCCGCTGATCGCCGGCGGCGACGGACTGTTCTGGTCGCAGGCGGGCGCCGAGATGCGCGAGTTCGTCGAGCTGACGAGCATCCCGATCTACGCGCGCCGGGCAGGCCAGGGTGCGGTGTCCGAGGAGCACCGGCTCGCGATTCGCGGACCGTTCAAGAAGCCGTTCACCGGCAACGCCGACGTGGTGCTGGCAATCGGCTTCCGCTTCTGGAGCGGCGAGCATTTCGGGCAGCCGCCGACCTGGACCGACAAGGCCAAGTACATCCAGATCGATCCGACGGCGACGCGAATCGGATGGCAGGTTAACGCGGACCTGCCGATGGTCGGCGATCCCAAGCTGGTGATTCGCCAGATGATCAACCGGATCAAGGAACTCAAGCTCGACTTCTCGAAGAACAAGTCTTCGGCCTGGGTCAAGCAGGTGTGGGAAACGCGCCAGCGCTTCGACAATCAGATCAAGGAACAGAACGCCAAGGTCTCCAAGAATCAGCCGATTCATCCGGCGCGGCTGTGCGATGACCTGATCACCGTGCTCGACAAGAACGCGACCACCGTGATCGACAGCTTCACGCTCTCGGGATGGATGAGCCGGGCGTTCACATGCCGCTTCATGGGCCAGGTGGTGGACGCGGGTCCGCTGGCGCCGGTCGGTCACGGCGTCGGGATGGGAATCGGCGCGCAGCTCGGGCGGCCGGGACAGCAGATAGTGGTGATCAGCGGAGACGGCGGACTGGGAATCGGCGGCTGGGATATGGAGACGGCGGCGCGCTACAAGCTGCCGGTGGTCACGGTGCTGTGGAACAACAGCTCATGGGGACCGAATTTCGATCAGATGCCGGGGCTGAAGGGCAACACCGATCCGTTCAACATGCTGCCCAACATCCGCTACGACAAGATCTTCGCCGAGATGGGATGCCATGGCGAGCACGTGGAGACGGCCGAGCAGATCATTCCGGCGCTCGAGCGGGCGTTCAAGTCGGGCAAGCCGGCGCTGGTGAACGTGGTCGGCGACGTGACGGTGGGCAACGCGACGCTGGGCGGCAACCTGCTGGGCTCGACCGGATCGAACTAGGCGGCGGCGCACAAGAGCGGGGAAATCAGGCGGGATGCGTGAGCAATCGCGCGTCCCGCTTTTTTGACGAGGCGCGATGAAACCTACAATCGCAGTGCTGATACTCGCGGCCGCGCTCGCCGCCTGCAAAGCCGCGCCGTCATGTCCGCCCGGAACAAGGCAGATGGGCGAGGCGCCGCCCAATGGCTCCGAGACCTGGTGCGCGAAGACCGTCAACGGCCGGGAGGTGAAGGAGGGCGGGTTCGCAATCTATCGCGACGATGGTTCGAAGATGATCCAGGGCGAATATCACGACGGCAAGCAGAGCGGCGAATGGACCCAGTGGTACGACAACGGGCAGAAGGCATCGATCGATCACTACAAGGACGGCGTGCAGGAGGGCGAGCACGTCGGCTGGTACACCAACGGCAAAATCGCGGCGACCGGAATATACAAGGACGGCAAGCGCGAGGGCGTGTGGAAGCGATGGGATCCCCAAGGTTTCAAGAATTGGGAGGAAACCTACAATGACGACAAGAAAATCCAATGACGGCCGAACGAGTCGCAAACGTTACGATCACCGATGCGGACCTGTCGCGCGCCGGGGATCAACAGGCGCTGGTCACGATGCTGGACGCGTACATGCGCGATCCGATGGAGGGCGGCGAGCCGCCGTCGGAGCAGGTCAAGCGCGAGCTGGCGCCGGGCCTGCGCGCGCATCCGGCGTGCTACGTATTCCTCGCCTGGCGCGACGGCTTGCCGGTGGGCTTTTCGATCTGTTTTCTCGGATTTTCGACCTTCAATGCGCGCCCCTTGATCAACATCCACGATATCTTCGTCGATTCAGCCGTGCGCGGCCTGGGGATCGGGCGGATGATCCTCGAGCGAATCGAAGCCAAAGCGCGCGAGCTGAAATGCTGCCGGCTCACGCTCGAAGTGCGCGAGGACAATCGCGTCGCACGCGGACTCTATCGCAAAGTCGGTTTCGAGGAAGTGGTCGCCGGCCCGGAGCGCGTGCCGATGGAGTTCTGGCACAAACCCATCTGAACTTAGCCCGGATTTCCGTTTCGACTCCCGGATTGCTGTTGCCGTATAGACCAGACGCCCTGTCCGGCCACGAGGACCGGACAGGGCGCTTCGTTCTAGTGCGATGGCCGCGCGGCCCCAAGCGGCTTTGGTCCTATCGAGTTCCCCGTCAGCTTGACGGTATGGACGCCCGGCGCGTTCGTCACGCTGGGGTCGCAAGCGTTGGCGTAGGTCGCCGGATCGCTCGCGACGGTTACGTCGATACATGCGCTCTCCGTCACCAACGTGGCCGGGCTGACCGGGACCTGGCTCGGCGTGAATGTCACTGTGTAGCAGGTCACATTCGCGGCTGCCCCAGCCGGGCAGGGCCCCGTCGCGCCGCTGACGCTGAAGTCGCCGGGTTCGGTCCCGCCGTAGGTCCCGGGATTTGCCGCGCTGCCAATACCGACGCCCAAGACGGCGGGCGCCGCGAATGTCGAAACGCTCGTCGGCGGCTCCGCCAGGTCGGTCACCTTCAGCACATTCGCCGTCAGCGACACCGCCACTTTATGCACCCCGGTTCCGGTCCACGCATTGCCCGCCGCGGCGGTGGCGGCGATCGTGTCGGGCACCGTCGTCGCCGAGAGCGCAACGGTGTGGTACGGAGACGGCGCCAGGTCGGGGCTGGCGGTGATCGTCAACGTCCCGGACTCGCCCGGCGGTGTCAAAGCGCTCGGCGAGTAGGTGTAGGCAATCGTGCACGGATTGCCCGTCTGTCCTGCCGCCGGGACCATCGGCGGCGTGCCAACGCAGGTGCCGCCGCTAGCCAGAGCGAAGCCGCTCGCGGTTTGCGCGATGCCCGGGGTCAGCGTGACCGGCGACGACTGCTTGTTGGTAATCGTCACGTACCTGGTGACCGTGTTGCCGAAGTGCTCGTTCTTGATCGTCACGCTCGCGGGTGAAGTAGTCACGTCGACCTTGCCCGTTCCCTGCATGTTAATGACCTGCGTGCCCGCCGGCGTGCCCTCCGGGGCATCGTCCACGATCGTAAGCCGCCCGGTGCGGTCGTTGGTGGTCGCACTTATCACGCTAGGCGTGAAGCTCACGGTGATTGTGCAAGCGGCCGGGGACGGCCCCACGATGTACGGGTAACCGGTTGAGCCGCACGATCCGCCGGTAACGTTGAACTCAGCGGATCCCGAGCCATCAGTGCTTGACGCGCCCACGCTGGTGATGGTCAGCGGCGCCTTGCTCTTGTTCGTCACCGTGACGGTCTTGATAGTCGCCGAGGTCTGTCCGGCAACTTCGGAGCCGAACGAGAGCGTCGCCGGCCCGACGCTGCCGTTGGGCGTCGGCGTCGCGGTCGGGGTGGCCGTCTTGGTTGCGGTCGCAGTCTTGGTTGGGGTCGCGGTCTTGGTTGGCGTGACCGTCGCGGTCTTGGTCGGGGTCGCAGTCTTGCTCGGTGTGGCGGTCGCCGTCTTGGTCGGAGTCGCGGTCTTGGTCGGCGTGGCCGTCGCAGTCTTGGTTGCGGTTGCCGTCGCAGTCGCCGTTGAAGTTGGGGTTGCGGTCGGCGTAGCCGTCAATGTCGCGGTCGGCGCGACCGTAGTCGGCGTCGCTGTCGGCGCCGGCCCGGCTGGCTCCGGCCCGATGGCGATATAAATCGGACTATACAGTTCTGTGAGCGGACCGCTGATGGTTCTGATCGGCGCCACGTCGCCGTTGCTCCCCGCCGCATAGACAAACACGCTCTGGGCGTCGCTGTCCGCCACATAGATGTTGTTGCTGGAATCCAGCACGACGGCTTGTGGTGAGAACAGGCCAGTGTTTTGCCCACCTGCAGGGATGTAGGCGCTTTCGGCGAGGTAGCCAGAAGCACTCCATGCGCCTGCGGCCGAATAGACATACACGCCGCTGCCCGAATCCGCCACGTAGATGTTGCCGCTGGAATCCAGTGCGATGCCGACCGGGGACACCATGTCGAGCGACTGGATGAAGGCGTCGGGGGAGCTCAGGCCGTAATCGCCGGGCAGACTCGAGGCCGCATAGAGCATTACGCCGGGAGTAGCTGAATCCGCCACGTAGATGTTACCGCTAGAATCCACCGCTAAGTCTTGTGGTACATTCAGGTAGGGATCCCCAGTGAGCCATACGCCGGGGGTGGCGTCGCCTCTGCTCCCTGTCGGATAGCCCAACACGCTGGCGGTGCCATCGCCCGTACAGTCACCGCAGTCCGTCACATAGATGTTGCCGGTGGAATCCAGCTTAATGCCTAGTGGCTCCGACAGGCCGGTGTCGGGTCCGTTGATGGTGGCGATGGGGGCGGCATTGCCGTTGCTCCCGGCCGGATAGACCCTAACGCTGGCTTGCCAATCATCCGCCTCATAGATATTACCGACGGAATCCAGCGCGATCCCGCCTATCCCATCGAACAGGCCGGTGGTCATGGTCGTGCTGATCAAGGAGCTGGGGGCTTCGTTGAGCGTCCCGGTGCTGCTTCCCAGGGGCGGATAGACCGTTACAGTGTTTGCGGCAAAGGTGTTTGCCACATAGATTTTGCCGCTGGGATCCAGCGTCATGCCGACTGGATACGCCAGGCCGGTATTGCTCCCGTTGATCGTAGCCATTGGGGCAACGTTGCCGTTGCTCCCCGGCGAATAGACCGTCACGCTCCCCGGATTGCCGTTGTCCACCACATAGATGTTGCCGATGGAATCCACCGCGATACCGAATAAGTACTGCATGCCGGTGTTGTTCCCGCTGATGGTGGCGGTGGGGGCGACGCTGGCGTTGCTCCCCGCCGGATAGACAAACACGCTGTTGGCGCCGTTGTCCGCCACATAGATGTTGCCGCTGGAATCCAGGGCGACGCCCATCGGACCGACCAAGCCGGGGGCGCCCGTCCTGATGGCGGAGCTGGGGCTCTCGTTGAGCGTCCCGGTGCTGCTGCCCAGGGGAGGATAGACCGTCACGCTGTTGCCCCAACAGTTAGCCACATAAATGTCGCCGCTGGGATCCAGCCAGACGCCGGTTGGCCACCACAGGCCGGTGTTGCTGCCGCTGATGGTGGCGATTGGGGCGACGTTGCCGTTGCTACCCGCCGAATAGACATACACGGTGTCGGCGCCGTTGTCCGCCACATAGATGTTGCCGCTGGAATCCACCGCGGTGGCCCATGGAGCATTAAGACCGGTGCTGCTGCCGCTGATGGTGGTGATGGGGGCCTCGTTCAGCGTCCCGAGGCCGCTGATTGCCAGCGCCGGATAGACAAACACGCTTTCCGCGTTTGCGGGATTCTGGCCCGAAACATAGATTTTGCCGCTGGAATCCAAGGCTATGCCGTCTGGACCAATCAGGCCAGTGTTGCTCCCGCTGATGGTGGCGATGGGGGCTTCGTTGAGCGTCCCGGTGCTGCTTCCCAGCGCCGGATAGACTGTCACGCTGTTGGCGTTTTGGTCCGCCACGTAGAGCTTGCCGCTGGGATCCAACACGATACCGAGCGGGTTGATCAGGCCAGTGTTGCTCCCGCTGATGGTGGCGATTGGGGCCTCGTTGAGGTACCCGGTGCTGCTTCCCAGCGCCGGAAAGACAAGCACGCTGCTGGCGCCCCAGCACGCCACATAGATTTTGCCGCTGGAATCCACCGCGATGCCTTCTGGGTTGAACAGGCCGGTGTTGCTGCCGCCGATGGTGGCGATGGGAGCAGCTTGGCCGTTGCTCCCCGGGGCGTAAATGGTGATGGTGGTGCCGCCCCAGTTGCTGACGTAAATCCTCCCGCTGGCATCAGTAGTCACCCATTGGTCTACGTTTAGGCCGGTAGGGGGGTTCAGCGGAGAGACGTTGCCATTGCTGCCGGCCGGATAGACCAACACGCTGTGAGCGCCGCTGTCTGCCACAAAGATGTTCTCGCTGGAATCCAGCGCGATGCCTTGTGGGCTGATCAGGCCGGTGTTGCTCCCGCTGATGGTGGCGATGGGTGTCACGTTGGGATAATCGGGGTCGGAGAGGAGGCTGGCCAGCGGCGCATAGACAAAAACGCTGTGGCGGTTGCTGTCTGTCACATAGATTTTGCCGCTCGAATCCAGCGCGATTCCGTTTGGGCTGACCATGCCGGTGTTGGGCCCGCCGATGATCGCGATGGGGGCGACGTCGCCGTTGCTCCCGTTGGCGTAAATGGCAATGCTCTTGGCCCCTAAGCCTTCAGTGACGTAAATGTTTCCACTGGCATCAACGGCCAACCAATCCGGCGAGGCTAGGCCGGTAGGCGCGGGGGCCAGCGGGGAGACATCGCCACTGCTCGCGAGGGGATAAGCCGTCACGGCCTGGGTCTTATAGTCCGTGACGAAGAGCGCCGACGTCGGCGTAGGGGTGGGCTGCGCGCGGCCCGGAGAGCTATGAAGGCCGACAACCGCCCAGGCGGCAGCACAAAAGATTGCGATCACGCTCATGCGTACTTTTCCTGCGTACTTGTTCATCGCTTCTCCCCTGCGGTTGACGAGTTAAGCAGAAATATGAGTTTTGCTAATATTTTGGTCTCTCAAAGATACGCAATACTTATACCAGCCTATTTAGCTAATCTAAGCTAAACTGAGGATTAGGGCGCCTAATTGTGCTAGGGGCTGCGCACGGCGTGCGATGGCGCCGGTCGATACATCGGCCGGTCATCGTGTGTTCATTGGCGCCAACATGTGCGATATGGACGCATGGATAGCGGCGCGCGCCCGTCGGCTGCGCTGGTCCGCACCGTCCCAATCGCGTTCAAGCCCGCGTCCATCCGGGCTGTTCGCGCATCTATCTATTTGAGAATTAAGTTAGAAAACGGAAATGCGGGCTTAGATCGTTCTTCCCACGGCCTCGGCCAGCGGTTTGAGCGCCTTCATCAAGCCGGCAAACCGCGACGGTTTCAACTGCTGCGGGCCGTCGGACAGCGCGGTCTCGGGCGTCGGATGCACCTCGATCAGCAATCCATCGGCGCCAGCCGCGATGGCAGCCAGAGCCATCGGCGCCACCAGCGAGTAGATTCCCGTCCCGTGGCTCGGATCGACCAGCACCGGCAGATGGGTCCATTCCTTGAGCAGCGGCACGGCGTTCAGATCAAGGGTGTTGCGGGTGGCGGTCTCGAAGGTGCGAATCCCGCGCTCGCAGAGCACGACGTTGGGATTGCCCTCCGACAGGATATATTCCGCCGCCATCATGAACTCTTCGAGCTTCATCGACATCCCGCGCTTGAGCAGCACCGGCTTCTTGATTCTTCCGAGCCGGCGCAGAAGCGAAAAGTTCTGCGCGTTGCGCGCGCCGACTTGCAGCATGTCGGAATGTTCGGCGACCAGATCGATATCGTGCGGATCCATAATTTCGGTCACCACCGGCAAGCCCACGCGCCGCCCGGCGCGTTCGAGCAATACCAGCCCCTCGTTTTCCATCCCCTGAAACGAGTACGGCGAGGTGCGCGGCTTGAACGCTCCCCCGCGCAAGGCATGCGCGCCCGCCGCTTTGACCGCGTCGGCTGCGGCCTCGATTTGCGCCTCGCTCTCGATCGCGCACGGTCCCGCGATCACCGTGATTCGCGGGCCCCCGATTTCGGCGTTGCCGACCTTGATTCGCGAGCCTTCGGGCCGCACCTCGCGCGACGCGAGCTTGAACGACCGCACCACGGGCATCACGCGCTCCACTCCGGCCACCGATTCCAGACGCGCCAACTGATGCTTCTCGCCGCGCTCATCGCCCACGCATGCGACAACCGTGCGTTCGACGCCGCGGATAATGTGCGCGTTGTAGTCGAGTTCCTCGACCATCCTGACAATCTCCTGAATTTCGGCCTCGGTAGCGTGCGCTTTCATTACGACGATCAAATGAGGAAACTCCCTGCGATATGATGGTGGGCCTTGCGGCCTATCCGCTCGAGCGATGGAATTGGCGCGCGATCCCTGGTTATTCTGACTGTATAGCATGTTATCATCGACTGAAACCGAGCGCCCGCGATCCGACCGGCGCATCGAAGGAAGCATTTTTGCCAGGTAAGCCGCATCCGCATCATCCACTCAGGATCGTTCACACTTCCGACGTTCATCTGGAAAGCGATACGTTTGGGTCAGGCGAGCGGGGCGCGCATTTGCGCGGCATCGTGCGCAACGCATTTGCCCGCGTGATCGATATCGCCAACGATCGCAGCGCCGACATGCTGCTGATAGTCGGCGACCTGTTCGATTCGGCGCGGGTCAGCGAAGAGGGGCTTGCCTTCGCGCTGGGAACGATCGGACGGGCGCGGATGCCGGTGGTGATGATTCCCGGCAACCACGACGCGCACGACGAGCGGTCGATCTATGCGGGCCTCGCGCCGGGCGCGAGGCCTGAGAATCTGCACCTGATTCTCGAGCCCGAGGGCAGAGCGATCGATTTTCCCGAGCTTGCGGCTCGGGTATGGGGCCGCGCGCTGGTCGAGCATTCGCCGGACTACCGGCCGCTGGGCGGCGTGCCCGAGCGGGAGGAAGGACTGTGGAACATCGCGCTGGCGCACGGGTTTTTCATGGAGGATGGCGAGGGTGAACGATCGTCGCCGATCACGGCGGCGGAAATCGAACAGTCGCGCTACGACTACGTGGCGCTCGGCCACGTGCACGTCCTGGGCGACGTATCGCAGGGCTCGACGCGCGCCTTTTATTGCGGAACGCCGGCGCCGCTTTATTCGAGCGAGAATTCCGGGTGGGTGCTGTGGGTCAATTGCGTGCCCGGACAGCCGGTCTCAATCGAACGCTTGATGGTGCGCTAGCAGGCTGCCGAGAAAGTAATTTTCAAGGCCTGCTCCCTCTCTATTTCGCCCGAAAATCAGGCTGAAATTCTCATCTTTCATATTATTTCATTTGTGGATAGCCGGCGCTTAAGTTCGCGCTTGCCCTTGATAAGTTGCGCAGAATGCGGCAAAGAAGGCGGATAAGTTTTACTCTGGCTGGGCGGGCGGACTTTCGCAGCACGGCTTGGAGGCGCAACATAGTTTTTGATGGGTGATCCCAGGTACCTCATTATCCACGGCCATTTTTACCAGCCGCCGCGCGAGAGCCCGTGGACGGGTTTGATCGGTCCCGAGCAGGGGGCGGCGCCGTTTGCGAACTGGAACGAGCGAATTCTCAGTGAGTGTTACACGGCCAACGCTCATGCTCACACGATGCACGGGCCGGTCGTTCACGTTCGCAACAATTACGAATCGCTGAACTTCGATGTCGGGCCGACGCTGGCGGGTTGGCTGCAGACGCACGGCAAGGCCGCGTATCGCGCGATGATCCGCGGCGATGCGCTGCGTGCCAGCGCTCATGGCGGCCATGGCAATGCAATCGCGCAGCCGTACAGTCATTCGATATTGCCCCTGCTGCCGCCGCGCGATCGCGAGCTGCAGATCGCGTGGGGGATCGAGGATTTTGTTTTCCGATTCGGCCGCAAGCCCGCCGGGATGTGGATCCCCGAGTGCGCCGCCGACGACGACACGCTCGCGTCGATCGCGGAGGCGGGGATCGGGTTCGTGATTCTCGGGTCGGATCAAGGCAAGTTCAGTGCGGCGCGCGCCGAGTCGCGCGACGCCGGGCCGTTCCAATGGCGCAGGGGCGGGCTCAGCCTGGCGGTGTTCCGCTTCGACCGGGAATTGTCCCAAATCGTTTCCTTCGGCGACGGGCTGGCCGACGGCGCGCGGCTGGCGGACCGGATTGCCGACACCGCGCTCAAGCTCGCGCCCGGCGCGGCGCTGATGATAGCGACCGACGGCGAAACGTTTGGGCATCATAATAAACACGGCGCCGCCGAGCTGGCGCGCGCGCTGATGGCGCTGGAGCGGCGCGGCGACGTGATTATTACCAATTGCGCGGACTACCTTGCGGCGCATCCGGCGGCGGGGTCGTTCGAGATTGCGTCCGCCAGCTCATGGAGTTGTCCGCACGGAATCGAGCGATGGCGCTCGAACTGCGGATGCCGGCGCGAACCGAACAGCTCGCAGGAATGGCGGGGACCGTTTCGCGCGGCGATGGATTTCGTGAAAAACCACACCGAGGCTACTTACGACCGCTTCGCCCCGGCGATGGTGAAAGAGCCCGGCGCGATCCTCCGCAGCGCAATCCGTTTGCTGATCGATCCGAATCCCGCGATCCACGACGAGTTCTTCAAGCGCTTCGGGGTTGCCGACGAAGGCAATCGCGAAACGATGCTGCGGATGTTCGAGATGGTCCGCGCGGGGCAGGCGGCGCTCACCAGTTGCGCGTGGTTTTTCGACGATTTCGCGGCGCTGGAGGGACGGATCGTGCTGAGATGGGCGGCGCGCGCGGTCGAACTCGCGGCCGAGCATTCGGCGAGCGTCGAGAACGAACTGCTCGAGCGGCTGCGCGGGATCAATTCGAACCGGCGCGAGAACGGCGACGCCGCGACCCTGTACTTAAGCTTGAAAACACGCGAAGCTCGCGGTCGCGTGTGACGTCCAAGCTCAATCTACAGGTGCTCGTGCGATGCCTTCGACCGAAGCGACTCATATCGATTCGACCCTGACCGAATCGCGCAAGTTCCCGCCGCCGGCCGAGTTCAGCGCGCGCGCGTGGGTCAAGAGCCTCGACGAGCACCAGGCTCTGTGCAAGCGCGCGGACGCCGATCCGGAGGGATTCTGGGCCGAATGCGCGCGCAACCTCGATTGGTTCAAGCCGTTCAGCAAGACGCTGGAGTGGAATTTCCCGCATGCGAAGTGGTTCGCCGGCGGGACGATCAACGCCGCCTACAATTGCCTCGATCGCCATCTCGACGGCCCGCGGCGCAACAAAGCGGCGTTGATTTGGGAGGGCGAGCCGGGCGACTCGCGGGTGCTGACCTACCAGATGCTGGCCGACGAAGTGGGCAGGTGCGCCAACGCGCTCAAGAGCATCGGGGTCAAGGACGGCGACCGGGTCGCGATTTACCTGCCACTGGTGCCGGAGGCGGCGATCGCGATGCTGGCGTGCGCGCGGATCGGCGCGATTCACTCGGTGGTCTTCGCCGGCTTCTCTTCCGAAGCGCTGGCCGATCGGATCAACGACGCGGAAGCGAAGGTCTGTATCACCGCGGACGGCGGATGGCGGCGCGGGCAAGTCGTCGAGCTCAAGAACAATGTCGATGAGGCGCTGAAGAAGTGTCCGTCGATCCAGAAAGTGGTCGTGCTCAAGCGGGCCGGGAACAAGGTCGAGATGCGCAAAGGGCGCGACCTATGGTGGGACGAGCTGGTTGGCGCACAAAGCCCCCGATGCGAGGCCGCCGCGCTCGACTCCGAGCATCCGCTCTACACGCTTTACACCAGCGGCACGACCGGCAAACCCAAGGGCGTCGTGCATACGACCGGCGGCTACCTGACGCAGGTCCTGATGACGATGAAGTGGGTGTTCGACCTGAAAGAGGACGACATCTACTGGTGCACCGCGGATATCGGATGGGTTACCGGCCACAGTTACACCGTGTACGGGCCGCTGGCGGCGGGCGCGACGGTGGTGATGTACGAAGGCGCGCCGAACTTTCCCGAGAACGATCGCTTCTGGCAGATAATCGCCAAGTATCACGTCAGCATCTTCTACACCGCGCCCACCGCGATCCGGACCTTCATCAAATGGGGCGACGCGTGGGTGAAAAAGCATGACCTGTCGAGCCTGAGGTTGCTCGGCTCGGTCGGCGAGCCGATCAATCCCGAAGCCTGGATGTGGTACCGCAAAGTTATCGGCGGCGAGCGATGCCCGATCGTCGATACCTGGTGGCAGACCGAGACCGGCGGGATCATGATAAGCCCGATGCCCGGCGCGATCGCGGCCAAGCCCGGCTCGGCGACGTTTCCATTGCCCGGGATCGCGGCCGACGTGGTCACGCGCGAGGGCAAGAGCGTCGGCGCCAACCAGGGCGGCCTGCTGATCGTGCGCAAGCCGTGGCCCGGGATGCTGCGAACGATCTACCGCGACCCCGAGCGCTACAAGAACAATTACTTTGTCCAGATCGATGGCGCCTACTTCACCGGCGACGGCGCCCGGCGCGATCAGGACGGCTACCTGTGGATCATGGGCCGGGTGGACGACGTGATCAACGTGTCGGGCCATCGCCTGGGCACGATGGAGATCGAAAGCGCGCTGGTCTCGCATGCGGCGGTGGCGGAGGCGGCGTGCGTGGGGCGGCCCGACGAGATGAAGGGGCAGGCCGTGGTCGCATTCGTCACGCTGGAGGGCGGGCGCAAGGGCGATGCCAAGTTGCGCGACGAATTGCGCGCGCACGTGGTCAAGGAAATCGGCGCGCTGGCGCGCCCCGACGACATCCGCTTCACCGAGGCGCTGCCGAAAACGCGCAGCGGCAAAATCATGCGGCGCCTGCTGCGGCAAATCGCGTCGGGCGATGAGACGCTCGGCGATACGACGACGCTGGAGGATTTGTCGGTGCTGGCCAAGCTGCGCGATGAAGAAGAGTAGGGGAAGGGTAAGTCACTAATTTAATGCGGAACCCACCGTGGGTTCCGCACCTCCTTGGGCAGGGGTGACCCCTGCACCCAGTGTTAATCGCGAAATCCCGAGGACGGTCTTTCGCTCTCAGGGTCGAGAGGAAAGGATTCGTCGCGGCAGGGGTCGGCCCCTCCTGTACCCGAATTGAGAAGACGTGAAAATCTGCGCAGCGCATCTCTTCACGACTACGCGATCATATGGCTGAGCAGGGGGTGACCCCTGCACCCAATCTAAAGAAGAGGCGCGGGCGGAGGTTGCCCTTCTACCAACCTTCGAGAATATTTCCGTTAACCAGCTTAGGGATGACGGGAGTGACCGAGAACTGGAGGTTCCATTTCTGGCCGAAGGCGTCGGGACGAACCGGCATGTACTGAGGTTGAACCGCAAGTTTCACGGGTAGCGGGCCGATTTTGATTGCCTTGCTAATAGACAGGCCGATCGGGAACGTTACCTTGTTGCCGTCGCTCGTGTACCAATTGACAAGCATGTTCGGCGCTGTGCCTATGCCCCAACCATTGCCCGGCAGATAGACAAAGAAATATTGAAGGTTCATTTGGCTCAGGGTCTGCGAGCCATTGCCGCCGACCGAGAACCACTGCTGCGGAAATACTCCCGCCAGCCACTTATCACCCAGATATCCGAATACACCGGCCGGTCCAAGCTGCCATTTGTTCTGCCCGAGCCTCGAGTTGGTCGCGGTAGGGAGAATAAAAGTGGGACCTGCGCCCAGCAGCCAGGGGCCGGCAAGCTTGGGGCTGGGCGATAGCATCGACCCGACTATCGTGTCGCCAAAACCGGTGACGCGATGGAGATGGAGGCTCTGATTCAAATATGGCGTGGAGTTGAAGACCTGGAATACGGGCCGGGTGATCAGATTCCAGTTATCGGTCAGCGCTAGAGGCAAAACGGGCTGAAACTGCATGTTGACAACGTTCCGGTCGGGCTTATTCAGCCAGTAAGTATTTTGCTGGAGTTGCAGCGCCCAGATGCTCGAAACCGGATTAGACAGTTGTTTGTTAACCTCGTCGAGCGATTGGTCCGCCGCCGCGGAGGATACAACCGTCAACGCGAGAGCTAGACAAAAAAGCAACTGCCCATATCCAAGCTTCATTCTGGTAGTGGTATTCATCGCCTTATCCAAAAGCAAGGGCCAGGCTGAACATCAATTGCCGGCCCGACGGGGTGGCCTTCGCGTCGAACTCTTCATAGTAACTTACCGAGAATAGCCCATACTTCGTCGGCAGGTTGATTGCGGGGCCGGCAGAATAGACATGCGAGTGCGTATCCGTCACCGTAGTGTAAGCTGCGGTGCCGCTGCTTTGGGGAGTACCGCTTATCTGGTTGTTCGTTACCTGCCACTGAGCATAGCCGACCGCTCCCAAGGTAAGCTGCTGGAAAATGCCGTTGTTCAAGTTGAGGGTCTTTCCAGCACCCCACTCGAACGGGACTACATCGCCGAGCGTATAGTTTCTGCCTATTTGCGAAGCGTACAGCAGGTAGTGAGCATAGATGGAGAGCGACCAAGTTCGAGCGGCGTCGGCGTAGGCGATACCTCCAAGGCCAAAGACGCCCGTCCAGTGGCCGTAGCCGATGTTGACAATCGCTTTCGAATTGTACGGTCCTGAAGGCGCGAAGAACCCCGAGGAGACGATGGCGTCGAGCTGGCGAAGGTGCCATCCGAAATCTACCGGCTCCACGTAAATATCGCCGATACTGCCCTTCGTTACCCCGCGGGAAGTTTGTGAAGTTTGTTGCGTTGTCACGCCGATCGCGTCAGACGGGCGGCTGGCAGGCAGACTCGGGATGGGTTGCAGGCTCGCGGCGCCATTGGCGTCAGCGATGGCAAACGGCACGTCGACAAAGAATCCATAGTTCGCGCCGAGGACCTTATAGGGCGAGGTCCAGCCAATAATGTTCTGATCGACGAATTCGTCGAGGCTGCCTTTGAGATCAAGGCCGGTAGTAGAGCTGCCCACGCCCTTAGCGCTCGGCGGCGGGAACGGTGACACGAAAGTGCTGCCGGAGGCGCGATAATACGACCAGACATTGGAATAGAAAATGCCTTCCGGTGCCTGCTGAGCACTCAGCAGGCCGTCCGTTCCCAGCAGCCAATCGCTGTGCTGGGCGCGGGCCGGCTCAGCGAAAAGAATCAAAAAGGCGAGACAGCCCAAGCTTACGAGCATCGCTCTGAATCGCATCAATTTATTTTTATCTGCCGTAGGTATATTCACGATCCCCTCAGATTCGCGTTGACGTGCCGAAGATACTCCCCTCATCGCTGTCCGACAAACAACAGTAAGGCCATTTCTCAAATGTGTGCCCCCGATAACAGAGAGGTCAAAGGAAGGCAGTCGGAGAGTTGTCAAGGCGGGCGTGCTGGCGCATTGTTTAGCGATTCGCGTCTGGCCTGGATTCAGAGAGGGCATCTTTCTTGCTTGACTCCGAGTCGTATCTTAAGGGTATCTTCAAAATCAGCGCAGGCTGACTGAACCAAGCAACCGCAGAAGGGAGGAACCAATGAAAATCACCGGCATCGGAGTCAAAGCACTCGCGCCCCGCGAGGTCCCCATCGCTTTCAGAGCGATGTATCTAGCCGTCCTCGTATGCTCGCTCTTTTTCGCGAAGCCGGCGGCAGCATGCACCGGGATCAGGCTCAAAGCAGCAGACGGGACGGTCGTGTACGCGCGCACGATGGAGTTCGCGGTCGTGCTTGAATCCAGCGTGATCATGATCCCGCGTGGCTATGCGCGGACCGGCACCACACCGGAGGGCGAAAACGGGCTGAAGTGGACTTCCAAGTATGCGTCGCTCGGCATCAACAACGGCGGCGATATGCCGTTTTTGGTCGATGGCGTCAATGAGAAGGGATTGGCCGTCGGCCTGCTCTATTTTCCCGAGTCCGTCGGCTACATGAAGTACCGCGCCGCCGAGGCCTCCAAGACGCTCGCACCATGGGAGGCCGGTTCCTGGATATTGGAAAATTTCGCGACGGTCGAAGAAGTCAAACAGAACATCGGAAGCATCATAGTCCCGGCGGTGGTGGTTCAGCAGTTAGGCTTTGTGCCGCCGCTTCACTACGTGGTGCATGACGCCTCGGGCAAGAGCATCGTGATCGAATACGTGGAAGGAAAACTCCATCTCCACGACGACCTGCTGGGGGTGATGACGAACTCGCCAGCCTTCGATTGGCACATGACCAATCTGCGCAATTACGTAAACTTCTCAATCGTGAATGTTCCGCCGGTGAAGGTCGACGGCATCACGCTGACCGGCATTGGCCAAGGCACCGGAATGCTGGGGATGCCGGGCGACTTCACCCCGCCGTCGCGGTTTGTCCGAGCCGTGGCTTTCAGCGCGTCGGCGCTGCCGGCCCAGACCGGCGAAGAAGCGGTGCTCGAGGCGTTTCATATTATGAACAACTTCGACATTCCCATCGGCGTGTCCCGCCAGGGAAAGAAGGACCAGAACGGCAAAATCGTCGCCGACTACACCGTTTGGACCAGCGCCTACGATTTGAGGGCGAGGCGACTGTACTTCCGGACTTACGAGAACAGCCAGATTCGTTCGGTGGACCTGATGAAAATGCCGCTCGACGCCAAGAGCATCGTGACCTTTTCCATGAAAGGGCCCGAGGTGATCAAGTCACTCAATCCCTAGGTGGGCCGTGGAACAAAACCGGCCTGGAACCTTGCACAGGGAAGCCGCTGGGTGTATCGGGGAGCTGGAATCGGAGACTCAAAATGGAAATTCGAGAGTGATGGCTATGTCTCGGTCACCAGGAGGCTATGCCTGCCTTGTCGTGGTGGCCGTAGCGATATTGATGGCGTCCCCTTCGTTGGCGCCTGCTCAACTCCTAGGAGGTGGAGGTCTCGGCTCGCGGTTAAGCCATCTGCGGGAGGGGACGAACAGCGATAAGCCGTCGATCCATTACGATCGCGCCGTACTGACTCCGGGGGTATCGCGCCAGCGGGTGTTGGCGGCGTTCGGCGAGCCGAACGCGACGCAAGGTGAGGGTGCGACGCGCGAGGACGTTTACGCTTTCAAGCCCGACGGCTCCAAGTTCGTCGATCCGCATGTGACTGCGGGCACGATCGCGGCCGCGGTCTTTACCGCCGGAATGTCGCTGGCAGTCAGGAAGGCGCGGATCACGATCCAGGAAAGCAAGCTCACGCTTTACCATGTGCATTACGACGCGCAGGACAGGCTCACGTCGGTGCAGGTCGTCCCTCCCAAGTCGGATTCGGGCGCTGCGAGCTAGCCTGGCATGGCGCCGTCCACGCCAGGTGGGATGACAGATGGGCCTCAAGGCGATTATCCCAGCGCTCTTGAGTGTTATCCTGGGCGTGTTGATTGCGTCGCAGGGACACGCCCAGCAATCCGTGCAGCCGCAGGCAACGACGGCAGGCGCCGAATCGTTACAGGATCTCGCCAAGGGCACTCTGAATCCGTTTGCTCAATTCATCAAAGTCCCATTTCAATTCACGACTGGGTTCGGCGTCGGCTCGCATGACAGGGTGGGAGAGAGCCTGAATATCGAGCCGCTCGTGGGGTTCGGGCTCAATGCCGACTGGGATATCTTCGCGCGGCCGAGTTTGAACGTGACCTACGCGCCCGGCCCGAATGAGCAATTTGGATTTCAAGATCTGCAGACCTCTTTCTTTCTGGCTCCGGCAAGGGCCAAGACATGGATCTGGGGTGTCGGGCCGATCTTCCAATTCCCGACCGCCAGCAGTGAACGATTAGGCACCAGCCGCTGGTCGGCCGGACCAACTGCGGCGCTGATTTACGACCAAGGTCCGTGGTTCCTCGCAATCCTGAGTTACCAACTGATGTCGTTCGCCGGTGATCGTTACCGGGGCAGCGTCAACCAAACCTATATCGAGCCGGAAGTCAGCTACAGCCTCGATAGCGGCTGGTACGGGCAGTGGGATCCCGCTATTACCTACGACTGGACGGCCGATACGGCTAACGCCTGGACGATTCCAGTTGGCGCCGATATCGGCAAGGCATTCCAAATCGCAGAGCAGGCGATGAGCATACAAGCCGGCGGATACGACTATCCAATGCATCCAGCTGGCGCGCCGCAATGGATAATTCGCGTGGAGGTGACGTTTCTATTCCCTAACGGGCTGTTGGGAAAATAACTTTTAAACTCCGCTCCCTGCTTGAGCGATCCCCTTTTGACAAGTGCCTATAGTCAGTTGGGCTGCAGATGACTCACTAGTTCGGGGACGCGGGCGGGGTCTAGAATGATTATTGCGATTGCTCCCACTGCGAACATGATCGCGAACCCCGCCATCAGGCGCAGGTAGAAGGCCGGCTGATGGCTGGTCTCGGCCACGGCGGACTTGAAGATCGCGTTGACCCCAGCCGCCAGCGTGAGCCCGATTACCGCGTCGCGCGCGGCGCTGGTGCCGGACTCAACGAAAGACGCCAGAGTCAGCGAAATCGCATCGACGTCCACCGTTCCGCTGATAGCCGAAACCACCATCTGGCCCCCGTACCCCGCGTAATGCCGGGCGACGCGGGTAACCAGCAGCACGGCGGTGAAGCCCACGCCGAACTTGAGCGCGGGGCGGAGCGAGAAAGGGTTGCGGAAGGTGGAATCAGCCAACCGGTCGCCTTTCGTTTCCGCCGGTGGGGGCGCCAGTATCAGGGCGGCGGCGAAACCCGCGAGCATCATCGCGGCGAACGCGGGGATTGCCGCGATCGCGAGCGTCGGGCTGACCACCGCGACCAGCACCAGCATCCGCGGGAAGAGTATCGAATTGGCTATCAGCGAATAGCGGGCCGCCGGCACGGCGGACTCCGGCGCGTCGGCGACCGCGCGCGAGATCCCGGTGGTGTAGGCGGTTGTCGAGGCGATAGCACCGACTATCGCAGTGAGTAACTCGCCGCGCTCGCGCCCGGTAAACTTGGTCAGGAAATAGCCGACGTATGATACGCCGGATACGAGGATTACGAACAGCCAGATTTTGCGCGGCTCGAAAAATCCGAATGGTCCGTAACTGCCGGCCGGCAGCAGCGGATAGATGATGAAAATCAAGCCGAGAAAACTCAGCGTATCGATGTATTCGCGGTCGGAGATCGCGTCGCGCACAAAGTGGCGAAGCTGATCGCGCTCCGCCAGAATCGCCGCGAGCACGATTCCGAGCCCGGCGCCGAACTGACGGTCCGAGGTAAGGCAGAGACCGGCCAGGGCGAAGGTCGCGGCTGCGGCCAGTTCGGTGGTGATTCCGCTGCGCTCCGGATGCTGCGTGCGCATCACCAGCAGAGCGCCGATCGTGCCGGCGAACATTGCGATCGCGATCGATGGGTTGCCGACGTGGCCCGCGACCGCGCCGAGCAGCGCGATTATCAGGAAATCGCGCATCCCGGCACGCGGCGCAGCGCCGGGCCCGGGTTCTCGCGTACGGCCGACCAGGAATCCGATCGCCAGTGCGAGCAGGAATCCCAGAGCGGGCGAGTTGGGGCCGGTCAGCTCGGGCATCGAGGGCGAGGATAGAGGAACCCGATCTCATTTGAAAGCAGGGGTGAGCAGGGGCAGGGCTGAGCCTTGCACCCAGTGCTAAAACAAAGATGAGGGTGCAGCCGTTGGGGAAGAAGCAATTCAGGAGAAGGAAACACCGCACTGGTCGGTGCAAAATGGCTGCCTTGCTGACCGGCCCGCCGCAGTGGTATCCTGTTCACGTGAAGTGGGCGTGCGCCCACTTTTTTGTTGGTGGCGCAAAAAAAGGCGTTACGGTTTCGTGACATAAAGCCGGCTCCGATGGCCGTAGCGAGCCAGAGGTGAGAGCAGATGACCGCCCTGACGCTTCATCCGACCGCGGAAAAGGTGGTCGGGCTGCTCGAGCCACACATCGAACGCCAGGGTTATGAACTGGTTTCGGTGGATTTTCGCAAGGGCACGCGAAATTCGCTGCTGCGGCTGCTGGTCGATAAGCCGGGTGGCGGAATTGCGCTGAGCGATCTGGAGAAGTTGAGCCCGATGCTGGGCGATTTGCTCGACGTATACGACCCGGTCGAGGGCCGCTACACGCTGGAGGTCGCGTCGCCGGGAATCAACCGGCCGCTGCGCAAACTGGAGCATTTCGAGGCGGTCAAGGGTGAACGGGTGAAGGTGCGAACGCATCGCGCGCGCGACGGGCAGAAGACGTTCGTGGGAAGGCTGGTGTCGGTCGGTCAAAGTGGAATCGAGCTTGACGACGAGACGAGCCGCAAGCGCCACGCGATTGGATTCGACGAGATGTCGGAAGCGAATTACGAATACGATTTTGACAAGTAGATGCAATTGACAAACATACGCACGGGCTCCGGCTCAGGCGGAGCAACAAGAATAACTGGCGCGCCACTGTGTCCGCGCCCCGGGGAGGCGGTATGCAGGTCGATCTGAACCGGGTAATCGAGCAGGTCTCCAAGGAAAAAGGCATCGACAAAACGATCGTGATCAACGCGGTCGAGGAGATGATGCATTCGGCGGCGCGGCGCACGTTCGGCCCTGACCGCAATATCGAGTCGCGGTTCAACCCCGAGCTCGGCGAAATCGAGCTGTTCGAGATCAAGACGGTCGTGGAAAAAGTGGCCAACGCCGCGGCCGAAGCCGACGTGGCCGAGGCGCGGGCGAAATACGATCCCGAGGCGGAAGTCGGCGACGAAATTTTGATCAAGCTCGACACCGCCACGATGGGCCGAATCGCGGCGCAGGCGGCCAAGCAAAATCTCATCCAGCATATTCGCGACGCCGAGCGCAAGCAGATTTTCAACGAGTTCAAGGATCGCAAGCAGGAAGTGGTTTCGGGAATCGTGCAGCGCTTCGAGCGCAAGAACATGATCGTCAATCTCGGCCGCACCGAGGCGATCCTGCCCGAGAAGGAGCAAATCCCCCACGAGCGCTATCGCCAGGGCGATCGCATCCGCGCGCTGATTTTGGACGTGGATCTCTCGGAGAAGGGACTTTCGATCATGCTCTCGCGCACCTCGAACGACTTCCTGATGAAGCTGTTTGAGCAGGAGGTGCCGGAAATTTACGAGGGCATCGTCGAGATTCGCCAGTGCGCGCGCGAGCCCGGCGGACGCGCCAAGGTGGCGGTCTATTCCAAGGATTCGGACGTCGATCCGGTCGGCGCGTGCGTCGGGATGAAGGGCACCCGCGTGCAATCGGTGGTGCAGGAGCTGCGCGGCGAGAAGATCGACATCGTGCCGTGGACCGACGATCAGGCCGAGCTGGTGTGCCGCGCGCTGGCGCCGGCCAAGGTCTCCAAGGTGATCATCGACGAGGACGAGCACGCGATGGAGGTGATCGTCCCCGACGATCAACTGTCGCTGGCGATCGGCAAGCGCGGGCAGAATGTGCGCCTGGCGCATCGGCTGACCGGATGGAAGCTGGACGTGCGCAGCGAGGCGGAGGCCGAAGAAGAGGCTCGTTCGGCGCGCGCGTCGCTCAACGCGATTCCGGGCATCGGCGATATCAACGCGGAACTGCTGTACCAGTGGGGATTCCGCTCGGCCGAGCAACTGGCGGAGGCGGACGAGACGGCGTTCGACGTCGAGGGAATCAGCGCCGAGCGCGCTACCCAGATAATCAACGCGGCGCGCGAGCACGTCGCCAACAAGAAGATCGCGGCGGAAGCAAAGGCCGCGGCCGCGGCCGAGGCGGCAGAGACGGCTGCGGCGCAAGCCGCGCTGGCAGCCACCGAAGCGGAAGGTGCGGAGGCGGCGGCCGAAACGATCGCGGAGCAATCCGCGCCGGCTGCGGCTGAAGATGCGGGAGAAAAATAACTGGCTAAATCGCCCGAGCGTACCTGCATCGGATGTATGAAACGCGATGCGAAGGCGGCGATGGTGCGGATTGCGGTCGTCAATGGTTATATTGAATTAGATTTCGAAGCGCGACGGGCAGGGCGCGGCGGCTATTTGCATCCAACGCCTGAATGCGCCGAGCGGTTCGTCAAATCGAAAGCGAAGGAATTCCGGGCGCTCCGGCGGAAAATTGATCGTCCCGAGCGCCTTCAGATAGCGGCGGCAATTAAAATCCGACTGGATAGAAACTCAAAGGTCGAATAGTATAACTCGGATGGCGCGAAAGCGGATCAAGACTCTTGCAACTGATTGGGGATTTCCGGTCGAGGAATTGCTCGCCGGATGTACCCGCCTGAAGCTCGGGCATACGCAGTCCGAGTCCAGTCTTCTCTCTCCCGAAGAGGCGGACCGGCTCAAGGCCGATCTCGACGAGCAGGCGCATCGAGCGACGATCCTGCGGCGCGAAACCGTGCTCGAAACGAGCAGCGGGAAAATACTGGAAAAGCGCCTCAACGCCACCGTGATGCGCCGGCGCCATGCCGAGCCCGGCCAGCCGACCGGCGGCGCTGAGGCGCCTTTCCACTTCGAAGTCGAAGAGAGCCGCGGCGACACGTTCGAGTCGCCGTTTCTCGCCGAATCGCCCGCCGCCGAGGCCGAGGCGCCGGTTGCGTTTGACGCGGGGCCTCATGCGGAGCCCGCAGCCGCCGAGCCGCATCGCGCGCCCGAGCCGGTCGCGGTCAGGCCGGAGCCTGAAATCGAGGAGATCGGCGCGGCCGACTACGAAGCTCATCCGCCCGAGGCTGCCGTTCATATTGCCGAGGAAGAAGTTCAGCCCGAACCCCAGATAGCGCCCGAACCCGAGCCTCCGCCCGTTGTTGCCGAAGCCGCGCCCGAAGCGCGGCCGCAGGCGCCCTCGTCGCGCTTCGGTTATCGCACCGATCGCGTGCGCCCGGCGGAAACGGCGGAGCGTGGCTCGATCAATCTGACTCGCGGCTCTCAGACCGGCCCGACGCTCGACGACGGACAGAAGGGCCCCAGGGTCCTTGGCAAGATCGATCTGAGGCCCAAGGCGCCTCCGGCACGACCCGCGTCGCCCGGCTCGCGAACGGCAGCGGGTGCGCCGAGTGCGCGGCCGGGGCTGACCGGACGCTTCGCGGCGCAAGCGCAGCAGCCGCAAGCGCCGGACGCGATGGCGCAACTTCCGCCCGATCAAGTGGCCAAGCCCGGTGGCGGACGCGGGATAAAGAAAAAGAAAGTCGTCAAGAAGGGCAGTACCGATCTCGCCGCCGAGCGCGAGATGCGCGGGCTGCGGGTGCCGAAAAAGCGCCGCGCCCTGCCCGGCAAGGAACAGCGAAAAACCGAGATCACCACGCCCAAGGCCTCCAAACGCGTGGTGCGAATCACCGAGGGTGTAACCGTCGGCGATCTCGGCCGCTCGATGGGCGTCAAGGCCGGCGACCTGATCAAGAAGTTGATGGAACTCGGCCAGATGGCGACGCTGAACCAGGTGCTCGACGTTGACACCGCCACGTTGCTGGCCGGCGAGTTCGGCTACAGCGTGGAGAACGTTTCCTTCGACGCGGAATCCGCCATCGAAGAGGCGCCCGAGGAAGCGGTGGCGGGCGAAAGCGTCACCCGCCCGCCGGTCGTCACCGTGATGGGCCACGTCGATCACGGCAAGACGTCGCTGCTCGACGCGATTCGCCACACCAACGTGACGGCGCGCGAGTTCGGCGGAATCACGCAGCACATCGGCGCCTACACGGTCGAGTCCAATGGACGGGCGATCGCGTTTGTCGATACTCCCGGCCATGAGGCGTTCACCGCGATGCGCGCGCGCGGCGCCAAGGTCACCGACATCGTCGTACTGGTGGTCGCCGCCAACGAAGGGGTGATGCCGCAGACGCAGGAGGCGATCAATCACGCTCGCGCCGCTAAAGTTCCCATCATCGTCGCGATCAACAAGATCGATCTGCCCGACGCCAATATCGACAACGTCAAGCAGCGCCTGACCCAGGTCGGGCTGGTGCCCGAAGACTACGGCGGCGACACGATCACGGTGCCGGTCTCGGCCCGCACCGGCGAGGGAATCGACAAGCTGCTCGAAATGATCCTGCTGCAGGCCGACGTGATGGATCTGAAGGCCAATCCGGCTCGCGCGGCGCGCGGCACGATCATCGAGTCGCAGCTCGACCGCGGGCGCGGCCCGGTCGCCACGGTGCTGATCCAGGAAGGCACGCTGCATCAGGGCGATCCTTTCGTCAGCGGCGTCTCGTACGGCCGCGTGCGCGCGATGCAGGATCATCTCGGCCAGCGTCTTACCGAGGCGGGTCCGTCCACTCCGGTCGAGATTTTCGGCCTCTCCAGCGTTCCCGAGCCGGGCACCGTGTTCACTGCGGTGGTCGAGGAATCGAAGGCGCGCCAGGTGGCCGAGTATCGCCGCTCCAAGCAGCGCGAAGGCGAACTGACCAAGACCAGCCGCATCTCGCTCGAAGACTTGAGCCAGCGTCTGGCGGCGGGCGAGGTCAAGGAACTCAAAGTCATCCTCAAGGGCGATGTGCAGGGCTCGGTCGAGGCGCTGGCCGACGCGCTCTCGCGGCTTTCCACCGAGGAAGTCAAGCTCGAGGTAATCCACGGCTCGGCGGGGGCGATTTCGGAGACCGACGTTACGCTCGCGTCGGCTTCCAAAGCGGTCATTATCGGCTTCAATATCCGTCCCGAAGCGAAGGCCGCCAACCTGGCAGAGAAAGAAGGCGTCGAGATTCGCCTCTACACGGTCATCTACGAAGCGATCAACGACATGCGCGAGGCGATGGAAGGGCTGCTCGCGCCGACCTACCGCGAAAAAGCGCTGGGCCGCGCCGAAATCCGCAAGATTTTCAACGTGCCCGGCGCCACGGTCGCGGGTTGCATGGTGGTCGACGGCAAGATTATCCGCAGTGCGCGCGCGCGGCTGGTCCGCGACGGGCGCCCGGTATGGGAAGGCAAGCTCGCCACGCTCAAGCGCTTCAAGGACGACGTGCGCGAAGTCGCGCAGGGCTACGAATGCGGTATCGCGCTTGAAAATTTCAACGACGTGAAACCCGACGACATCATCGAAGCCTTCGAGATGGAAGCGATTCTGCGCAAGCTCGCCGCGCCCAAGCCCGAAACTGTGCGCGGCCAGGCGGCGGTCGAAAAGCAGCTTCAGCCTTAAGACTGCGTGTTGGTTGGCCGCGCGGGCGGGCGCGCGGATCTCGCGCGCGTCGGGGGAGGGGGCGTATCATCATGGTCATCGGCATCATGCGGCTGACCCTGTTTTTGCCGGAGAATCATTCGCTCAAGGGCAAACGGCAGGTGCTGCGCGCGATCAAGGATCGCGTGCGCAACAAGTTCAACGTCTCGATCGCCGAGTCCGACAACCACGACATGTGGCAGCGCGCCGAGTTGGGCATCGCGCAGGTCGGCAGCGATCGCGCGTTCGTGGACAAGGCGCTGCGCGAGGTGGTGAACTTTATCGATTCGATGGGGTTGGCCCCGCTCGGCGACGAGTGGCTCGAAATTATCAACTGCTGAGAGCGGGAAAAACTACCTGGAACGGTGCCGCGTCACTTGCGCGGCGCTGGTGACCGCGGGGAAGAACATTGGCTGAAGGCCGAAGACCGGAGCGCGTGGCCGAGGCGATCTTGAGGGAACTGTCCGGGCTGCTGGTCCGCGATCTGCGCGACCCGCGCCTGCGCGGCATCACGCTGACCGCGGTCAAGATGGACGACGACCTGCGCCACGGCCGCGTCTATTTCTCGCATCTGGAGGGTTCCGTGCGCGCGCCCGCGGCGGTGGCCGGCTTCAGGAGCGCCAGCGGCTTCATCCGCCGCGAAATCGGCAAGTCGCTGGGGCTTAGATACACGCCCGAGCTGGATTTCGAATTCGACCCCGCACTGGAGCGCGCCGCCCGCATCGACGCCCTGCTCAAGCAATCCGCGCCCAAGGACTGACCACTCCCGCTGTGACATGATCACCATGGCATGGAAGAACGGCGAAAGATTACAGTGGTTGTTCACAGCGAGCTGCTCGACAAAGCTCAAAGGGCCGCGAGGGCCGGAGTCAGCGAAACCGTCCGCAAGGGTCTCGAGCTGCTGGCTGCGAGTGAGGCCTACGACCGGCTCCTGAAGATGCGCGGCAAAGTGAAGTTCTCCGTTGATTTGAGCGAACTGCGCCAAGACCGGCGGTGATCGCTGTCACGCGGATCGAACGCCAAAGCGGGGACAGAAGCAGAAGGCAATCACGAAACCCCGCGCGGGTTTCGGACTTCCCGTCTCTCAGTCGCGAAATGTTGAGGACAACCTTTCGCTCTCAATCGAGAGAGGGCAGAGAGCCCGCGGTTGCGATTTGTTCAGCGCGCCGCGAGCGGATAAGGTCAGAGACCTTCCAATGAATGCAATCGTGCTAGTGGATAAGCCCGCCGGAATCTCGTCGGCGGAGGTGGTGCGGCGGGTCAAATCGCGCGTGAAGCCGGCCCGCGTAGGACATCTGGGCACGCTCGATCCTTTCGCGACCGGATTGCTGCCGATCATGATCGGCGAGGCGACCAAGCTCGCGCCGTTTATCGACGGCGGCGACAAGGAATACGCGGGCCTGATTCGGCTCGGTGTCGAGACCGACACGCTCGATCGCGACGGCGCCGAAGTTCGCCGCGCCGACGTGCCCGCCATCCCGGCTGAAGAACTCGTGCGGGTCACCGCGCAGTTCACCGGCGCGATCGAGCAGGTTCCTCCGGTGTTTTCCGCGATCAAACGCGCCGGCGTGCCGCTCTACCGGCTTGCGCGCCGCGGCGACGACGTTGCACCGCCCGAGAAACGCAGCGTCGAGATCAAGCATCTCGATCTCAAGTGCGAGGCGTCCGACGCGATTCGATTCGTCGCGACTTGCTCGCCGGGCACTTATGCGCGCGCGCTCGCGCGCGATATCGGCGTCGCATTGGGAACGGTCGCGCATCTGGAGGAACTGCGCCGCACGCGCAACGGCGCGTTCTCGATCGCCGATGCGACGGCGCTGGCCGGTGTCCTCGCGGCGCTCGATTCCGGTGCGCCGCCGCCGCGCGTGATTTCGCTTCGCGACGCGCTAGTCGGAATGCCGGAGGTTGTTGTCGATGCGGCCGCCGAAAAGCGGTTGCGCAACGGCGATTCGCGCGCGCTCGACTCCCTGGTTCCATCGGGCGGAGCGCTGTTCAAGGTGTTGTCGGAGAGCGGAGAACTGATCGCGGTTGCGCGGGCGGCCTCGCGGGTGACGGCGATAGTCGAGCGGATCTTCAATGCGCAAGCCTGATTGCGCTAAGCTCCTCGTTTCGTTGGTGAAGCAGTACGGAACCGCGCCGGAATCAGAGAAGCGATATAGTCCGCCGGTCTGCATCGGCACGGAGCGCACGGTGGTCCACGGCAATCCCGATCCGGCGCATATCAGCACCAGCTACGTTGAGCGCGCGAATCTCACGATGCGGATGCACATGCGCCGCTTTACGCGGTTGACCAATGCGTTCTCAAAGAAATTCGAGAACCACTGTCACATGGTCGCGCTCTATGCGCTCTGGTACAACTTCATCAGGATTCACAAGACGCTGAGGGTAACGCCCGCGATGGAATCGGGGATCGTCGATCATCTATTCTCGTTCCAGGATTTGATCGGAATTGTGGACGAATGGGAAGCGAGCCAGAGAACACAGCAACGGAGCGCGTAAAAATGGATCAGAGCGGAAATCAGAGCGGGATTCCCATGTTCATTCTCGCAGGTGGCTTTGGCCTCTGGTGGGTATTAGCGCCGCGAAGCGTCATCCGCTTCTATTCTCGGTTTTCACCTGCGCACCGACTGCGAACGCCGCTCACGATACGCCTGGCGGGGCTGTCGTGGTTGCTTTTGCTCGCGGGCGTTCTCATCTGGACAGCGTTTCACCCGCGAACTTCAAACTGAGACACTACCCCCCTTTTCCCGCCTTTACTCCGCTGACCCGCTCTGTTATTTTAAACGGCTAAAGATAAAGGAAAAGGGAAAGTAAGAACTCCGAATGCCTCTTCCATCAGCCCGTAAGCGGGAAGTCATCCAAGCCAACGCTCGAACCACCAATGACAGCGGCTCGCCTGAAGTTCAGGTCGCGCTGCTCTCGGCCCGGATCGACCAGTTGACCCAGCATCTGGCGGCGCACAAGAAGGATCACCACACGCGCCGTGGACTGCTGCGACTGGTCGGCAAGCGCCGCCGGCTGCTTGATTACCTGCATTCGCGCGACTTTGCGCGTTACAAAGGGTTGATCGAAAAGCTGGCCATCCGGAGATAGGCCGCACATATTATGCCGCGCCGCCCGCAACTTTCGGGCGCGCGGGCCTTGGCCTGCCACCCGGCAGTGTCCCAAGGCGCGTCCCCTGTGGCGCCCGGCGGGCAACCGCAATCGTCGCACGGCCTCAGTCCTCCCTCAGGTGTCATTACATGTACCAAAAACTCGAAATCGATTTTGCGGGGCGCAAGCTCTCGCTCGAAACCGGCCGCCTGGCCCGGCAGGCGCACGGCAGCGTGCTCGCGACCTACGGCGAAACGGTGGTGCTCGCGACCGCGGTCTCGCAGTATGAAGCGCGGCCCAACATGGACTTTCTGCCGCTGACGGTGGACTACGTCGAGAAGACGTTCGCGGCCGGCAAGATTCCCGGCGGCTTTTTCAAGCGCGAAGGGCGCGCCTCCGAAAAAGAGACTCTGACCTCGCGCTTGATCGATCGATCGATGCGCCCGCTGTTTCCCAAGGGCTACGATTGCGAAACCCAAATCATCGTGACCGTGCTCTCCGCCGATCGCGACAATGATCCCGACATGCTCTCGCTCATAGCGGCGTCGGCCGCGCTGCTGGTCTCCGATATTCCCCACAAGGGCCCGGTTGCGTCGGTCCGGATGGGGCGGGTGGATGGCAAGATTGTGGTCAGTCCCACCCACACGGAGCTCGAGGGCAGCGACCTCTCGCTGGTGGTCGCGGCCAACCCCGAGTCGATCATGATGCTCGAGGGCGGCGCGCAGGTGGTTGACGAAGAGGCGATCCTGGAAGCGCTGTTCGCGGCGCATGAGGCGATGCAGCCGATTTTCGCGATGCAGGAAGAGCTGTGCCGCCGCGCGGGCAAGCCCAAGCGCAAATTCGCGGTCAAGGAACGCGACCCGGCGATCCTGGCGGCGGTGGAAAAGAGCATCGGCGACGGAATCGAGAAGGCGCTCGCCACCAAGGGCAAGAAGGAGCGCGCCGCGGCGCTGTACGCGGTCAGCGACAAGGTCATGGCCGCGCTCGGCGAGAAGTTTCCCGACCGCGCCAAGGAAATTGCCGACGCCTGCGACCATCTGGTGCGCACCCGGGTCCGGATGGCAATCCTCGACGACGACAAGCGAATCGACGATCGCAAATCCACCGACATCCGCGACGTGAGCGCCGACGTGCAGGTCCTGCCACGCACCCATGGCTCGGCAGTGTTCACCCGCGGCGAGACCCAGGCGCTGGCGACGGTCACGCTCGGCACGTCCTCCGACGAGCAGAAAATCGACGCGCTGCTCGGCGAGCGTTACAAGAAGTTCATGCTGCATTACAACTTCCCGCCATTCTCGACCGGCGAGGTGAAGTTCCTGCGCGCTCCGTCAAGGCGCGAGATCGGCCATGGCGCGCTGGCCGAACGCGCGCTCTCGCCCATCCTTCCCGGTGAAGAGGACTTTCCGTACACGATTCGCGTGGTCTCGGACGTGCTCGAGTCCAACGGCAGCTCCTCGATGGCGACGGTGTGCGGCGGCAGCCTGGCGCTGATGGACGCGGGCGTGCCGATCAAGTCGGCGGTGGCGGGGATCGCGATGGGCCTGGTCAAGGAAGGCGACAAGGTCCGCGTGCTCACCGACATCCTGGGCGACGAGGACCATCTCGGCGACATGGACTTCAAGGTCGCCGGCACCAGCGCCGGCATCACCGCGATCCAGATGGACAACAAGGCCGGCGGCGTCTCCAAGGAGATCATGCGCCAGGCGCTCCATCAGGCGCGCGACGCCCGCTTGTTTATCCTCGGCGTGATGGAGAAGGCGCTCCCCACGGCGCGCAAGGACGTCTCCGGCTACGCGCCGCGAATCGTCACGCTGCACATCAAGCCCGACAAGATTCGCGAAGTGATCGGCCCGGGCGGCAAGGTCATCCGCGGATTGGTCGAGCAGACCGGCTGCAAGATCGATATCGAGGACGACGGCACGGTGTTGATCGCGTCGGCCGACGGGGTCGCGATGGAAAAAGCGATCAGCATGATCCAGGCGATCATCGCCGAGCCCGAAGTCGGCAAAATCTATCACGGCACGGTGCGCAAGATCGTCGAGTTCGGCGCGTTCGTCGAGATAATGCCCGGGACCGACGGCCTGCTCCACATCTCGCAGATTTCCAACGAGCGCATCCGCCGCGTCGAGGACGTGCTGCACGAGGGCGACGAGATCAACGTCAAGGTGCTCGACGTCGATCGCAGCGGCAAGATTCGGCTCTCGATGCGCGAGGCCGAGCAGGAACCAGACAAGGGCAAGTAACCAGCGAATGATTCAAAAGAGCGTCATCGGAAACGGCGTCCGGATTCTGACCGAGGCGATGCCGCAGGTGGTGTCGTCGTCGATTGGAATTTGGGTTGAGAACGGCTCGCGCTACGAGGAGCCGGCCGAAAACGGCACCTCGCATTTCATCGAGCATCTGCTCTTCAAGGGCACCAAAAAGCGCACCGCCGCGCAAATCGCCGAGGCCTTCGACGCCGTCGGCGGCGTGCTCAACGCCTTCACCGGCAAGGAGTACACCTGCTACTACGCCAAGGTGCTGGGCAAGGACCTCGAGATGGCGACCGAGGTGCTCGCGGACATTTTTCTCGACTCGGTCTTCGATCCCGCGGAAATAGAGCGCGAGCGCCAGGTGGTGTTGCAGGAAATCTCGCAGGCCGAGGACACTCCCGACGATTTCATCCATGACCTGTTCACCGAAAATTTCTGGAAGGGGCATCCGCTCGCGTTGCCGATTTTCGGCTCGGCCGAGACAGTAAATAAGATAGACCGCGAACAGCTGACCTCGTTCATGGCGGCGCGCTACCGCTCCAGCCGCGTTTTTATCGCCGCCGCCGGCCAGGTCGAGCACGAGCGTCTGACCGCGAAATGCGCAGGGCTGTTCGGCGGCGTCGCCGGCGATGGCAAGGTCGAGAAATTCTCGCCGCCGATCGACCGGCCGCTGGTGCTGAACCGCGAAAAGAAGCTCGAGCAGGCGCACATCTGCATCGGCGGCCCGGGCATCAGCCAGTCGCATCGGCTCCGCTACGCAGCCTACGTGCTCAACACCGCACTCGGCGGCGGGATGTCGTCGCGGCTGTTCCAGGAAGTGCGCGAGAAGCGCGGCCGCGTTTACAGCATCTACTCGTTCATCTCATCGTTCATCGATTCGGGCTACTTTGGCGTCTATGCCGGCACCAATCCGGAGTGGGTCGATGAAGTGCTCGAAGTCACCGTCGCCGAGCTGCGCAAGGTCGAGCGCGACGGCCTTAAGCCGGCCGAGCTGGCGCGGGCCAAGAGCCAGCTTCAGGGCAACATGCTGCTCGGGATGGAATCGACCGACAGCAGGATGAACCGGCTCGCGCGCAACGAGATTTACTTCCGCCGCGACGTGTCGCTCGACGAATTATCGGTGGGAATCGAGGCCGTCACCAACGACAACATCGTCGAGTTGGCGTCGTCATGGTTCCAGCCGAAAAAGCTCGCGATGGTCCTGCTGGGCGATCTGAAGGGCCGCAAAATCGGCCCCGACGTCTTCGCCCCGCTTGGGTAGTTCCGATTCTTACCGGCCCCCGTTTCCTCCTCCGTGACCGGTCCCCCTTCCCAAGAGCAGGAGATTCGTTTCTTGTGATCAATAAGACGCTCGCCCACGCAAGCAGCAAATACAAGGTTCCAATGATCTAATGAAATATCTCCTTTCGCCCTGGCATTTGATCCGATGGTTCTGGCCACGCACACCACAAGAGGCTTGGAATATTCTGCTGGTGATATTCACGGGCGTTCTCGCGTTGTTCACCTACCAGCTTTCGCACTCCGATGCAGCTTTTCTGGACCTGAATATTGAGGGCATCCACGTTGACGACGACGGATTTCTCTATCTGCCAATTGAGAATGACGGAAGGCGGCCAACCGGAAATGACGTGTTGATTGAAACCCTGCAAGCGGTAAAAGCAACGGACGATTCGACCCTTGAATGTCACACAGTAAAATTTCTTCTGCCCGCCATACCACCTGGGAAAGCCCCATGGATTGTTAGAGATGTTGTCTTTTACTGGGGACTTCATAAGGAGGCTGTTAAGACCGGGAAGCAAACAGTTTTTTCGATGGGGGAGGTCGTTTACTGGAATGGCGTCAATCTTTTCTTCAACAAAACGCATTACCCGTGGTGTGTGCATACCATTTCTTTGAAGCACGATACCGAAATTGGTGCGGCTGCATGTTCTGAGCACGAGATCTTTCTTCTTCGACAACTCACACCCGCCGTATGCAAAGCACTGATACAACACCCGCCGGTAGGGGGCGGCGTTCTTGGCGAGGGCCAGAAAGATCGGAAAGCTGGCATCCGGCCCCAGATTTCTTTGAACGGGCATCGCGAAAATTGATCCCAGACGGACGGGAGGGGGTTAGGTTAGCCTCCCATCGATTACCTTTCTTCGCGTCGTCCACGTTTGTGTCATCCCGAGCGGAGTCCGCGAAGTCGAGGGACCCCGGATAGCGATCACAGCAATACGACCGCGCCAGTGGCAACGAAAGACTGAATTCGCAATATTGTCTTTGCGATGCGACTGACGGTGAAAATTCAACGGCTGCGCAAAAGCGCGCTGCCGATTCCCGCCTACCATAGCGAGCACGCCGCCGGGATCGACCTGATGGCCGAAATCGGCGCGCCGATCGCCAGGTGATGATGCCGCCACCACGAAGCGATATGCGTTAGCCTCGCCTGGACGCCGACTGGCGTGCAATCCTACCGGCACATGATGGTCGAGAAACGCCCGCGCGATAGCTCCCCGCTGACGCGAAAAATGCTGGCCTACAGATCGCTGCGCGGCAGCGCTTCATCCGACCATCTCGATTTGGTGCGAGGAGCTGCCGCACTCGCGGTGATGCTCGGTCATCTGCGCAATCTGTTTTTCGTGGATTTTCACGAAATCACGGGCAACTCCAACGTGCTGATCAAGATTGTGTATTTCGCTACGGGCTTCGGCCATGAAGCGGTAATGATCTTCTTCGTGCTGAGCGGATTCCTGGTTGGTGGGGCCGTGCTGCGCGGGCGGACGGACGGGCAATGGAGTTGGGGCCTATATGCCACGAATCGGCTCACTCGTCTTTGGATTGTGCTGATTCCAGCCTTGTTGCTTGGCGCGACCTGGGACCACATCGGGATACACGTCTTCGGAACTTCGGGAATTTACGGCGGACTTGCGCACAGCAACGTAGTCGGATTCGCGGTGCGGCCGCGGCTCTCCGCAAGCGTCATGCTCGGCAACGCGCTCTTTCTACAAGAGATCATCACCCCGACGTTTGGCACAAATGGACCGCTGTGGAGCTTGAGTTTTGAATTTTGGTACTATGTTCTTTTCCCCCTCATCGTACTGGCCTTTCCGCCGGGTAAGTTCGGTTGGTCCACAATTCTGTACGCGACCGGCGCAATCGTGGTTGCGGTTTTCATCGGCCAGTCGATAAGCCTTTATTTCCTGATTTGGCTCCTCGGCGCTGCGATAAATCTTGCGCCAGAACCGTCAGGCCGGCGCGCGAAGCTCTGGATCGTGACGGCGACCGCAGCGCTGCTGGCGGTCCTGGCTGTGCTCAAATTCAAACCTGGCATCGCGCAATATCCCGATTTCGTTGTCGGAGTCGCCTCGGCCGCTTTGATCTTCGCGCTGTTGCGCAGCCGCGGTCGAAGCACGTTGGGGCTCTATTCCCGAACGGCGCGCAGGCTGGCCGGCTTTTCCTATACCCTGTATGTCGTGCATCTCCCGGCGCTGGCATTTATCAGCGCGTGGCTCGTACAGCGGCGATGGCAACCCGACGCGGGCCATCTTGCAGGGGGAGCAGTCCTCGGCATCGGCACCCTCGCATACGCATTCGCGGTCGCTCAACTTACCGAGTACCGGACGGGCGCACTCAGATCCCGTGTGACTGCTGCTATAGGCCTGCACAGTTGATCTCGACGGCGCGCCGCGCGGAGATCGCCTTGCAGCCCGGCTTCGATTCTGGTACTCGCGATGCGTCAAATCGGCGCGCCGATCGAGATGGCGTGACCATTTGGCGGACCAGACGAAGATCGCGAAACAACCATGGGCACTACGCAATCAAACACCATCCTTTCGATCAGCTTGTTCGTAGTTGTCGTCCTGCTGACATGGGGGTTGCTATTTGTCAGAGACAGAGTAGTTCCAGCGATACCTTCGGCGTGGTCGTCCACACGCTATCTGGACATTCAACTGAAATACCAATTTCTCACATTGGTTCTGATCGCCATATTCCTGTTGCTATGTCGTTGGTTAAAACCGGATGAGTTTGTCACCTATTTCCGCATCGGGAACATTGACGCGCCAACTAACGCCAACCCATTGCTCGGCATCAAAGCCGGGGAGTCGTGGCGCGTAATCGGCGGGCGCTTCGCGGTCATTATCACGTCAGTTACTGCGGCAATAATCTACTTTCAGAAGTTCAAAGGTAACGCGGTGTCTATCAGCCCGATTTTGTTTTGGACGCCGATCCTTGCTGCCAGCAATGCTTTCGTAGAAGAAGCGCTGGTTCGTTTTGGCGTGGTTGTCTCGCTCAGCGGTCTAATGAGACCCAACCGCATCGCTGTCGCGTCTGGCATAGTTTTCGGGACGGTGCACTACTTCGGCACGCCCGGTGGATCTGTCGGTGTCATTGTAGCGGGACTGCTTGGCTGGTTGCTCGCGCGCTCGGTTTTGGAAACCAAAGGTCTATTTTTGGCTTGGTTCATTCACTTTCTGCAGGATCTGGTAATCATGGGCGTATTGCTATTGATATGATTTCTGCAATCGACTTGGCTGTGCCGCATATGAACCCAGCCTGAGCGACAGTAATTTGCCGGATGACAGCGAAGCGAGCGCGGACGGCGAGGCATCGAGCCGATCGCGAACTGAGAGTGCATCCGCGTCGGAGCGCTTGCTAATGCGCGGCCGATTAGCCATACGAGATTGCAACTATGCCACCGACTGTGAAAATTGCGCGGCTGCGCAAAAACCCGCTGCCGATTCCCGCCTACCATAGCGAGCATGCCGCCGGGATCGATCTGATGGCCGAAATCGGCGCGCCGATCGAGATGGCGCCGCGCGAGCGTCGCGCCGTTCCTACCGGCATCGCGGTCGAGATTCCGGTCGGCTACGAAGGGCAGGTGCGTCCGCGCAGCGGCCGCGCGCTGAAGGAAGGGCTCGCGCTCATCAACTCGCCCGGAACTATCGACGCCGACTATCGCGGAGAAGTTAAAGTATTACTTGTGAATTTGGGCGAGCAGCCGATCCTGATTAAACCCGGCGATCGAATCGCCCAACTCGTCATCGCGCCCGTCATTCGCGCCGACATCGTCGAGGTCGATGAACTGGCGCCGAGCGCGCGCGGCCCCGGCGGCTTCGGCCACACCGGCCGCTGAACGCAGCCGCCGCACCCCTCGATTGCGCGGGCGATCCCACGTAATTTAGTTTCATCAGCACGGATTGAAAGAGTGAAAGACAAACCTGCCGAGACCGACGCGGCATTGACCGCGGTGACGCCGATCGACGGCCGCTACCGCGCGCGCACGCGCCCCTTGGAAGCTTACTTCAGCGAGTTCGCGCTGATTCGCTACCGCGTTCGGGTCGAGATCGAATGGTACCTGTCGCTGGCCGGCCATCGGGCGATCAGCGCGCTTAAGCCGATCCCAGCCGCGACTGCGAAAAAGCTCCGCGCCGTTTACGAGGACTTCGCGCTCGACGATGCGCGCCGCGTCAAGCAACTCGAGGCGACCACCAATCACGACGTCAAGGCGGTCGAGTACTTTGTCAAGGAAAAAGTCGCCGCGATCGATCCTGCGCTGCCGATCGAGATGGTGCATTTCGCCTGCACCTCCGAGGACATCAACAACCTCGCCTACGCGCTCATCCTGAAGGAGTTCGTCGAGCGCGACCTGATGGCGCGGCTGGAGGCGGCGAACGCGCCGATCATCAAGCTGGCGCATCGCTACAAATCCCTTCCGATGCTCGCGCGCACCCACGGCCAGGAAGCGTCGCCGACGACGGTCGGCAAGGAGATGGCGATATTTGCGACGCGCGTGGCGCGTCAGCTCTCGCAGCTTCGCCGCCAGGAATTTCTCGGCAAGTTCAACGGCGCGGTCGGTAACTTCAACGCGCATCACTTCGCCCATCCCGAGGTTGACTGGATCGCGCACTCGCGCAATTTCGTCGAGCGGCTCGGCCTGACCTGGAATCCGATGACCACGCAGATCGAAAGCCACGATTTTATTGCCGAGCTGTTCGGCATCATGATGCGAATCGACACGATCCTGCTTGGCTTCTGCCGCGACATGTGGAGCTACATCTCGATCGGTTACTTCGCGCAGGAAGCCGTCGCGGGGGAGACCGGCTCCTCGGTGATGCCGCACAAGGTTAATCCGATCGACTTCGAGAACTGCGAGGGCAACCTTGGAATCGCGAGCGCGCTGTTCGATCACCTGGCGGCCAAGCTGCCGGTCTCGCGCTGGCAGCGCGATCTCACCGACAGCACGGCGATACGATCGATGGGCACGGCTTTCGGCCATCTGGTCGTCGCGCTGGAGTCGCTGGAGCGCGGTCTGGCGCGGGTCGAGGTCAACGAGCGGAGAATCGCCGAGGACTTGGAGGCCGAGCAGGCGTGGGAGGTCGTCACCGAAGCGATTCAGACTCTCATGCGCCGCCACGGGCTGCCGAAACCATACGAGACGCTCAAGGAACTGACGCGCGGCCGGCGGATCGATCGGCGCGTGATCGAAGAATTCATCGCGACGATCCCGCTGAATGACCGCGCGCGGCGCGCGCTCAGCGAGTTGAATCCGGCGAGCTACGTCGGCCTGGCGGCGAAACTGGTCGAGCGATTCGCGCCGCCCGCAAAAGCCGCGGACGCCGCTCTGGCGAAAAAAGCACGGGCGCCCAAGCCGTGAGCTCCGCTATCCACACGCACGCGCTTTACAATGTGCATAAGCGCGGAGCTTTGTGGACAATCGGCGCACGGTTTCGTTGTCCCAAGGCGACCGGTCGGTAAGATGATTAGGTAAAGATAAACCCAGTTGCCGGGATGGAGAACGCATCGTGGAAACGGCTGCGCAAAAACTCGAAATGTTTTACGAGGGCAAGGCGAAGAAACTCTACTCCACGCCCGACCCCGACCTCGTCATCACCTACTTCAAGGACGACGCGACCGCGTTCGACGGCGCCAAACGCGCCACCATCGCGGACAAGGGCGTGGTGAACAACCGGATGTCGGAGGTGTTCTTCCGGCTGCTCGAAAGCAATGGCGTGAAGACCCACTTCGTCCGCCGGTTGAACGATCGCGAGATGCTGTGCAAGCGCCTGCACATCATCCCGGTCGAAACCGTCGTGCGCAATCTCGTCGCGGGCTCGATGGCAAAGCGGCTCGGCCGCGAAGAAGGCGAACCGCTCCCGCATCCGATCGTCGAGTACTACTACAAATCAGACGCGCTCCACGATCCGATGATCCTCGGCGAGCACGCGATCGCGTTCGGATGGGCCACCGCGGCAGAGCTTAACCAAATCGACGCGATGGCGCTGAAGATCAACTGCATACTGAGCAAATTTCTGGACGAGCGCGGCGTGCTCCTGGTGGATTTCAAGCTCGAGTTCGGACGCTATCACGGCGAAATTATCCTCGGCGACGAAATCTGTCCCGACACCTGCCGTTTCTGGGACAAAGCCACGCGCCAGAAACTCGACAAGGATCGCTTCCGCCGCGACCTGGGCGGCGTGGAGGAGGCTTATCACGAGATGCTGCGGCGGGTGGAGAGCTGAGCTGCGGCGGCGGCGCGCAGTATTTGTCGATTGGCGAAGTTTTCGGCAGAAAGCATGCTTCTTTGTTGGGGTTTTAACGAAAACGTTTCACGTGAAACGTTTTTAGTTCAGGAGAACGAAATGCGAATCGCCCGCGAGGACTTGAGTTGCAAGTAAGAGTGTTCGTGACGCCCCGCAAGGGCATCCTCGACCCGCAGGGCCGCGCGGTTGAAAGTTCGCTGCAAAGTCTCGGCTTCAAAAACGTCTCGGGCGTCAAGGTCGGCAAATATATCCTGCTCGAAGTCCAGGCGCGCACCGCGTCGGAGGCGCGCGACGAAGCAAAGAAGATGTGCGAGGCACTGCTCGCCAACCCCGTGATCGAGGACTACCGCTTCGAGGTGGACGGCGAATGAAGTGGGGCGTCGTGCGCTTCCCCGGCTCGCTGGACGACGGCGACTCGCTGTATGCGATTGCGGAGGTGATGGGCCAGGACGCGCGAATGCTCTGGCACAAGGACGAGTCGCTGGGCGGGGTCGAATGCGTGCTGCTGCCGGGCGGGTTCAGCTACGGCGACTATCTGCGCACGGGAGCAATCGCGCGGTTTTCGCCGATCATGAAGAGCGTGGCGAAGTTCGCCGCCGACGGCGGGCTGGTGCTCGGCATCTGCAACGGCTTTCAGATTCTGTGCGAGGCGCATCTGCTGCCCGGCGCGCTCACCCGCAACCGCTCGCTCTCCTTCATCTGCGAGCGGGTGTGGCTGCGCGTCGAGAACGCCAGCACGCCGTTTACGCGCGCGGCGAAGCAGGGCGAACTGCTGCGGCTTCCGATCAAGCATGGCGAAGGACTCTACGTCGCGCCCGAAGATGAACTCCGCCAGATGGAGGAACGCGGGCAGGTCATTCTGCGCTACGTCGATGCCGGCGGGCGCGAGAGCGACGACGCCAATCCCAACGGCTCGATGCGCGCGATCGCGGGGGTCGCCAACGAGCGCTTCAACGTCTTCGGCCTGATGCCGCATCCGGAGCATGCAGTGGAACCGATGCTCGGCGGCGTGGACGGTCTGAAGATATTTCAGTCGATAGCAGGGGGCGCGCGATGAGCGAGCGCCCCGTTCCCATCCCGGGCGAGCCCAGGGTCGATCCCGAGCAGGCCCGCGCGCACGGACTCGCGCCCGACGAGTATCGCAAGATCGAACAGCTCCTCGGCCGCACCCCGACTTACACCGAGCTCGGCGTGTTCTCCGTGATGTGGTCGGAGCACTGCTCGTACAAATCGTCGCGCCGTCATCTGAAGAAGCTGCCGTCGAAGAGCGAACTGGTGGTGCAGGGGCCGGGCGAGAACGCCGGCGCGATCGACGTCGGCGACGGATGGGCCGCGGTATTCAAAATCGAAAGCCACAACCATCCCTCGTTCGTCGAGCCGTACCAGGGCGCGGCGACCGGAGTCGGCGGAATCCTGCGCGATATTTTCACGATGGGCGCGCGGCCGGTGGCGAGCATGAACTCGCTCAAGTTCGGCTCCTTCGAGCATCCCCGCACCCGCTACCTGCTTGGCGGCGTGGTCGGCGGAATCGGAGGATACGGCAACTGTGTGGGCGTGCCGACGGTCGCGGGCGAAGTGATGTTCGACGCGGCGTACAACGCCAACATCCTGGTCAACGCGTTCTGCCTCGGCCTGGTCCGCAAGGGCGAGATGATGAGCGCGAAGGCGCGCGGCCCGGGCAATCCGGTGCTTTACGTCGGCTCTGCAACCGGACGCGACGGAATTCACGGAGCGTCGATGGCGTCGGCGGAGTTCGACAAGCAAAGCGAGGCCAAGCGCCCGGCGGTGCAAGTCGGAGATCCGTTCACCGAGAAATTATTGATCGAGGCGTGCCTGGAAGCAGGCAGGACCGGTGCGATCGTCGCAATCCAGGACATGGGCGCGGCGGGACTCACCTCGTCGTCGAGCGAGATGGCGTCGCATGGCGGACTCGGGATCGAACTCGACCTCGACCAGGTCCCGCTGCGCGAGGCGGGATTGACCCCTTACGAAATTCTGCTCTCCGAATCACAGGAGCGGATGCTGATCGTCGCCGAGCGCGGGCGCGAGGCGGAATTGCAGGCGGTCTTCGAGAAGTGGGACCTGCACGCGGTTGTGATCGGCCGCCTGACCGGCGACCAGCGATGGCGCACGCGATGGCGCGGGGAGGTGGTGGCGGATATTCCAATCGGCGCGCTGGCCGACGACGCGCCGCTGTACGATCGTCCCGCGGCGGCGCCCAAGATTCAGCCGCCGGCCAAATCTCCCGTCACCCAAAAACATCCCGAGCCGGCCAAAGCGCTGCGCGCGTTGCTCGACAGTCCTAACATCGCGTCGAAGAAGTGGGTCTATCGCCAATACGACTCGATCGTGCAGAGCAACACGGTGATTGGGCCGGGCAGCGACGCCGCGGTGTTGCGAATCAAGAATTCGCGGCGCGCGATCGCGCTCAAAGTCGATTCCAATCCTCGCGCGTGCGCTCTCGATCCGTATCTCGGCGCGGTGGCGACCGTCTGCGAAGCGGCGCGCAATGTCGCATGCGCGGGCGCGCGCCCGGTCGGAATCACCAATTGCCTGAACTACGGCAACCCGGAGCGGCCCGAGGTGATGTGGCAATTCATTCGGGGCGTCGAGGGGCTGCGCGACGCGTCGATCGCGTTCGGCGCGCCAGTGGTCAGCGGCAACGTGAGCTTTTACAACGAGACCGAAGGCCACCCGATTCCGCCGACTCCGACGATTGCGGTGCTGGGCGTGATGGCGGACGTCTCCCGGCACGTCACCCAGTTCTTCAAGGCTCCCGGCGACGCGATCGCGCTGGTGCGCACGGCAGCGCCGTCGCTTGCGGCGAGCGAGTACGCGGCGATCTTCGCAATCGACGGCGGGCAGCTCGGCGCGATCGACCTGGCGCGCGAAGCAGCACTGGTCCAGGCGCTGGTTGAAGGCGCGGAACAGGGGCTGATAAGATCGGCTCACGACGCCGCCGAGGGCGGCCTGGCGGTGGCTTTGGCCGAAGCCTGTTTCAATCCGCGCGCGATTCTGGGAGCCGAAGTCGCTCTTGGGCGCGCTGGAAACGCCGGCGCCGTTGATTTTTTTGGCGAGGGCGCATCGACCGTGGTGCTGTCGATCGCCGAGCGCGACCGAGGCCGCGTCGAGAGTTTGTTTGCGGGGCGAGGATTGGAATTTGCGCTAATCGGGCGCGTAACCGCCGATCCCCGGCTCAAGATTGCTGCGCCGGCCGGTCTCGATGAGGACGTTGCCGAACTGCGGAGAATTTACGAAGACGCGATTCCACGGAGGCTCAGAGGCGGTGACTGAAACGCACTCGGTCGTGGCAGTTGAAGAATCGAACCTTGACGTCTTCCACGAGGAATGCGGAGTATTCGGCGTCTATCGCCATCCCGAGGCCGCCAACCTCGCGTACCTCGGTCTCTACGCGCAGCAGCATCGCGGGCAGGAGTCGGCGGGAATCGTATCATCCAACGGCAAGTCGCTGATCGCGCATCGCGGGATGGGACTGGTCGCCGACGTCTTCAACACCGCGATCATCGCGAAACTCGAAGGCACCAGCGCGATCGGGCATAACCGCTACTCGACCACCGGCTCGACCACCATCGGCAACTGCCAGCCGCTGGTGGTGCAGTATGCCCGCGGCGGACTGGCGGTCGCGCACAACGGCAACCTGGTCAACTTCCACGAACTGCGCACACGCCTGGAGTCGACCGGATCGATCTTCCAGTCGTCGTCCGACAGCGAGGTGATGATTCATCTGATCGCCGCTTCGCACGCGCCCACGCTGCCCGATCGGGTTGCGGAGGCTCTGGCGCAAGTGCGCGGCGCGTACTCGCTGGTCGTGCTGACGGAGGACTCGATGCTCGCGGTGCGCGATCCGCAGGGCTTCCGTCCGCTGGTGCTGGGCAGTCTCAACGGCGCGACGATCGTGGCCTCCGAAACCTGCGCGCTCGACCTGGTGCGCGCCGAATATATTCGCGAGATCGCTCCCGGCGAGATGATCGTCGTCGACGACAGCGGCTTGCGCTCGCTCAGTCCGTTCGCGCATACGCCGGCCAAGCGATGCATTTTCGAGTACGTCTATTTCTCGCGGCCCGACAGCCAGGTTTACGGCCGCAACGTGTACCAGGTCCGCAAGCAGCAGGGCCGCGCGCTTGCGCGCGAAGCTCCGGTGGTGGCGGACATCGTGGTGCCGGTGCCCGATTCGGGCACTCCGGCCGCGCTTGGTTTCGCCGAAGAATCGGGAATCCCGTTCGAGATGGGCCTGGTGCGCAGCCACTACGTCGGGCGCACCTTCATCGAGCCGCGCGCGTCGATTCGCCATTTCGGCGTGAAGATCAAGTTCAACCCGGTGGCCGAATTGCTGCGCGGCAAGCGAATCGTGCTGATCGAAGACTCGCTGGTGCGCGGCACCACGCTCAGGAAAGTGATCCCGATGCTGCGCCAGGCGGGTGCGCGCGAGGTTCACATGCGCATCGCGGCGCCGCCCACCACCCACTCGTGTTTTTACGGTATCGACACGCCCACCCGCGAGGAGCTGCTGGCGTCTGCGCATTCGGTCGAGGAGATCCGCCGCTTCATCACCGCCGACTCGCTCGCCTATCTAAGCCGCGACGGGCTCTACTCGTTCAACGACGGCGTCCGTGACGGATTTTGCGACGCGTGCTTTACCGGGAATTATCCGGTCGAGATTCCGCGCGACACCGGACCCGCGCAGCTGCATCTGTTTCTCGCAAATGAAGACGGGCTGAAGGCCGAACGCCGCTAGCAGGCAGGCTGCCGCGAAAACCAGGCCGCCGAGAAAATTCTTGAGCGCGCGATCGGGTTTGAATCATGGCGGCGAATCCCAAAGCACCCGGCGACACCATCAGCGTCGAACGGCCGGCCAGCCGCGAACAGTTGGATGAGTTCGCGCGCCTTCCATTTCAAGTTTACGGCGCGCGCGACGCCTGGTGGCCGCCCGACGTGCGCCACGAGATCGATCTGCTGTCACGCCGCAGCCTGCCCTCGGCGTTCGTCGATGTTACGCCCTTTTGCGCGCGGCGCGCGGGCAGCGTCGTCGCGCGCGTCAGCGCGGTTGTCAATCGCCGCTACATCGAGCATTGGAACGAGCAACTCGGCAATTTGATTCACTTCGAGGCGCTCGACGGCGAGGACGCCGCCGTCGGCGCGATGCTCGGCGAGGCGATGCAATCGCTCCGCCAACGCGGTATGCACGCCGTTCGCAGCGGCTTCGCGGCGTTTCTCGATTATCCCTACGCGATCGACAACTACGACTCGTTGCCGTCGTTTCTGCTGCGCGGAAACCCTCCCGCATACCATCGTTACTTCAAGGATGCCGGCTTCGTCACCGAAAAAGGGCAGGTCGATTACACCGCGCCGCTCACGCCCGAAATCCTGGCGCGCTATCGCCGGATCGCCGGCGCGGCTGCGATGGCTGGCGTCACGATCCAGAGTTGGCGCGAGTTCGGGTTTCTGGCCGCGATCGACGCCTGGACCGACGTGACCAACTCGGCGTTCGAGCGGCATTGGGGATGGAATCCCGTGACCCGGGCGGAAATGCGTCCGATACTCACCTCGATGTGGGAAACTCCGGTCGCCGATCTCTCGATGCTTGCAACAATCGGCGGCGAGTGCGTCGGCGCCGTTTTCTCGGTGCCTGATTTTAGTACCACGCTTGCCCGTGTGCGCCGGGGCGTCCGGCTCCAGCCCGAGCGCGGCGGCGGCACCCGGGGCGCGCTGATAAATATCGGAGTCGTCGCGCGCGCCCGTGGACGCGGCGTGGCGATCGCGATGGCGGCGCGATCGTTCCTCGCGATGGCGGATCGCGGGATGCGCTTTGCCGGCTACACCCTGGTCCTCGACGACAACTGGGCTTCGCGCCGCACGGCGGCGAGCCTGGGCGCCCACGTCACCGGCAACTTCGTCACCTACCGCCGCGATCTATAGCGTTCCCGGCTCGCGGGGTTTTGGATGCGGCGCGAGCCAAGCTTCCTTGACAAGCTTCCGCCGGCGGGCGTTTACTCGTTCGTCAACCCCGGAACGGAACGCTGCCGCCAGCTCGCGGTCGAGTTAAAGTGATACTTTAGATATGAAAAAGCCGAACGAACTCCGCGTCCCGTCCCGGATGGCAGTTGTCGCAGCCTTTTTCGCAATGACCCTCTCGATTGCGCCGGCTCATGCACAAGTCAAACCCGGCGACGTCATCACGCCAAAGAATGCGGCGCAGGTTCGCACGCTGGTAAGCCCGGGCACCTACGTCGCAGTCGCCAAGGGGATGCAGATGAGCATCGTGGCGCCGAGCCGCATCGATTGGCCGCCGCCTTACCAGGACGCGACCGAAAAGTACTCGAGCCAGGTGCGCCTGGCCCCGGACCATCGCGACCTGCTCGGTTACGTCGCCGGGCAGCCGTTCCCCATCCTCGATCCCAACGATCCCTACGTCGCGGCCAAGATCATGTGGAACCAGTACTTCAAGCCGATCACGACCGACGACTTCGATTTGCGCTATTTCGAATGCCAGATAGCGAGGCAAAATCCCGGCGCGCAACAGCAGTTGATGCTGATGACCGAAACCGGGCATCTGGCGGGCTACTCCGATATCGGACGCACCGAGGTCGAGCCGATGCCGGCCGACCCGGATTTCAAGGCCAGCGGCATCTGGGAGCGCTGGGGAGCGTATCCCACGCTGGCGCCGGCCGAAGATCGCGGCAGCGGCGGCATCCGCTATCGCTACTGGGATGCGAACCACGGCGACGACGCGTGGGCATTCCTGGCAGGAACGCGACGCGTGCGCCGGGTGAACGAAGTGATCATGAGTTCCTCGCCGGGACTCTCGACCTGGGACGCCGATCACGCCGGCGGATTTGGAGCCAAGCCGCAGGAGTACAACTTCAAGTACCTGGGCGATCGGACGATGCTCGCGTGCGCGCACGCAAGGAACTCGCCCGCGCATCCATGCGCCACCGACGGCGGCGCCACCTCATGCCCCGACGATTGGGAAATGCGCCGTCTCTATTTGGTCGAAGTCACGCCGCGTCCGGAAAGAATCCAGGGCATCCTGCAGTCGAAGACGATCGTGTACGTGGACGGCGAGGGATGGTTCAATCCGTACGTGGACAGCTACGATCGCAAGGGCGAGTTGTGGAAGGCGCAGATTTACCTTTTCACCTACCGCGATCGCCCGGTGCCCGATGCCAGGATTGCGGTCTATCCGTTCAAGCGTCAATTCAATATCGCGGCCTCCAGCATCGACCTGCAATCCGGCGTCTCGACGACTTGCTACCTGCCCGGATCGGACACGCCTGAGCGCGAATGCTGGTACATCAACATGGGCGCGGTAGACAAGGACTTCTTCACCACCCAGGCGCTAACCAAAGCCGGCCACTAGCAGGGTGCAGGGGTGACCCCTGCACCCAGTATTAAGGCCGCGCTCCGTTGTCGCGCGCGGCCACTGCCAACGGCTTAATCCTGCGCTGCCGTCGCCACGGCCAGGGGTCATCCCTGCCTATTTGATTGCGAGCGCGTTGGGCGGCGAGCCTACTCCACCCGGCACGTTGAGCGGCGCCGAGGTCAGGAAAAAATCGTAGCGCCCGTCTGCCGCGCAATCTTTCGCGAGCTCCTCCAGATTCCACATCTCGCCTATCGGCATCCCGAAGAACGACAGCATGTGGAAATGGAGGACCTCCAGTTCCTCGCCCGCGGGTTTTGGCAACGCCTCCAGCGCCGGCGAATCCGACGCGACCGCCGCCAGATGGTTGTCCCATATCCATCGCGCCGTGCGTTCGCTGCCCTCGATTCCCGGCACCACCGTCTCTCTCGCCAGCTCCGCCTTAATCTCCGCGCTCGCCGACAGGTAGAACTTCGTCCATCCGATCCGAATCAGCAGGATGTCCCCGGCGCGGAGCGCGACGCCTTCTTCTTCGAGCGTGGCCTGCACGTCGGCGAGCGGAATCGACTTGGCCTTGGTGAAATCGATCGACTTGCCGACCCGATCGTAATACCGCGCCACGTCGGCCAGCACTCCGCGCCCGGCGATTCCGCGCCGCGCCAGGTTGTCGATCCCGAGCCGCATCCCGCCGCGCCCGGTCATCTGGTTGTCGGGAATTCCGTTGTATGCCCCGTACACCGGATGCTTCACGTGGGCGAGCGCGTCCCATTGCGACGACGATTGCGGATAGAAGTTGTCCAGGTAGTCGTCGAGCGCAAATTCGGCGCCCGGGAAAGTCTTGACGGTGTGCTTATGCTTGCCGCGCGTGAACAGCGGCGGGTCGGGGATATTTATCGGGAGATTCAACGCGAAGACTTTGCCCGAGCGAATCGACGATACCGCCGCAATCACGCGCTCGGGCGTCAGCAGGTTGATCGTTCCGACTTCGTCGTCGTCGCCGAACACTCCCCATGCCGCGCCCGCCGGCGCTCCTGCGCGTATCGGCAGGTCGTCGTAGGCGGGGATCTTCGGCGCGGGTACCACGGCTGTCGCGGCCGCGGGCGCGCGCTTGGCGCCTTTCGATACCGCTTTCTTTGCCTGGGCCGCTTTGGGCGCGACTATCCGGGCCTTCCGCGGCGTTTTCTTTATTTTCTTTTTTTTCCTGGCCACTGGACGGATCCTCCTGAATTGCTCGATCGCGACCGCATCTTCTCTTAACAGACCGCCCGCCAATGGCAAGCGTTGACTTTCTGCCCAACCCGGGCCCCGGTCCACGAGGCTCAAATAACTGCACCGCGGCCTTGAGAGCGAATCCGCGCGATGGTAATCTACAGGATTGCTCCTTGCTCCAACTTGGGGCTGAAATCCGTAAGGAGGATGTGCAGCGCGTGAGGCGCTACGAAACCATTTTTATTCTCCGTCCTGATTCGGGCGACCCCCAAATCAAGGAAACCATCAAACGCTACGAGGGTATCATCGCCGCCGGCGCCGGCGAGATGATCGAAACCGAAGAGTGGGGAGCGCGGGAGCTCGCCTACAAGATCAAGGGTGAGCGCCGCGGCTTCTACGTCCGTCTCGACTATGTTTCGCCCGGCCCCGTGATGAACGAGGTCGAGCGCAATTTGCGGATCTCCGATATCGTGCTGCGCTACCTGTCGGTGCTGGTTGACGACGACGCCGATGTAGCCAAGGCGCGCGAGGAACTCGAAGCGCGCAACCGCCGTATCGCCGAGGCCAAGGCCGCCCAGGAAGCGCGCACTGCCGCCCTGATGGCCATGCGCGAGGAGCGGGCTGAGGAAGCCCCTGACGCTCCCGAGGAAATAATGGAAGCGGCGGCCGAGGAAATCGCCGGGCCCGAAGGTGACAGGGAACCGGATTGAGCTCGAAGGCCGGCTGCTCGAGCAGCCCGAAGTCCGCGTTACGCCGGCCGGCACGCCCGTGCTCCGCTTCACCGTCGATTGCGGCGCGCCTGGCGAGGAACTGAGACTCGGGATCGTGATGACCGGGGAATCTGCGCTGGCGGCAAAACCGCTGCTGGAGCCGGGTCGCGAGGTTAAGGTGATTGGCAGGTTGATCGGACTGAGAAGAGCGTTGAAAGGTGGATCAGACACGCCCCGGCCTGGCGATGCATTAGAAGTCGTCGCTGCATCGATCGAGCGCCATGACTCGTGAGACGCAAGCTTCGCATTTATGAAGACAAGTAAACTTTCGTCAAGGAAATGTTACCAGGGAATCTAAATGGCTGACGAGGAAAGATCTGAAAGAGGCGGCGAAGGACGCGGACGCTACGGCGCGCCGCGCCCCGAGGGTGAACGCGGCGAGGGCCGTGGCGGTGAGGGTCGCGGCGGCGAGGGCCGCGGGGGCGGGATGCGCCGGCGGCCGGGTGGACGGCGCAAGGTATGCCGCTTTTGCGCCGACAAGACGCTCAAGGTCGATTACAAGGACGTGCGCACGCTCGGCAGTTTTATCTCCGAGGGCGGCAAGATAGTCCCCGCCCGGACCTCGGGCAATTGCGCCAAGCATCAGCGCCAACTTGCGGTGGCGATCAAGCGTGCTCGCGTGCTCGCGCTGCTGCCATTCTCGACGCTCGGAGTCTAGGTCGGCTTAATCCAGTGACGCGCAAGGCTGTTATAGGGATGGTTCGCGCATCCGCGTTGGCGGGGGCGTTCTTCCTCGCTGGCGGCGCGATACCGATGATCGGCGGGATTCTGATGATGCTCGCGCCTGCGCCAATCATGGTCTATGCGGTCGGGCATCCCAGCCCCAACTTCCGCGCGACTATCGCGATCCTGCTCGCGGCCGCATTCGTAGCGATCCTGGCGGGACCGTTCGCCGGTCTCGCCTACCTGGTGTCGTTCGGGCTTGGCACGGGGATCGTATGCTACATGCTCGAGCGGCGCTCGTCCTTCGAGATGATCACCGCGGTTGGCGCGGGCGCGATGGTTGCGGCTTCGGTCGTGGCGGCGCTGGTGGTAATGGGCGGCGCCGACGCGCTGATCAAGACCGTCCACGACGAACTCGCACAAGGGATGGCGCGCGGGCAGGAGTTTTACAAGCTTCTCGGGACTCAATCCACGGTTCCGGCCGATACGCAGGCCAGCATTATTTCTTTTACCATGCGCCTGTCGCCGGCGTTCGCGCTGATTGTCGCTGCAAGTTCGATCCTGCTCAACCTGCGCGTATTTTGGCGATGGACCGGGCCGCAACGGCTGACGTACAGCTTGTTCGGCGATCTTTCGCGATGGGCGGCGAAGGAATGGCTGGTGTGGCTGTTGCTGGCGAGCGGGTTCGCGCTGTTTATTCCGGTCGCGGCGATAAGCGATATCGCGCTCAACGGCTTCGTCTGTATTGCGGCGGTGTATTTTTGCCAGGGACTGGCGATTGTCGGGTTTTATTTTCAGACGCTCTCGGTTCCATCGATCGTGCGCGGCATAATTTATTTTGTGGTGTTCGCGCAGCCGGTGGTGGCTGCGCTCGTGTGTATCGCGGGCGTCTTCGATATGTGGATCGACTTCCGGCGGCTCAAGCCCCCCAGCCCGGAAGCGAACAACCTGGGCGATTTCTTCTAGGAGCGGGGACGGAAACGAGGCGGTTAAGACGATGAACGTGCAAATCATACTCAACGAGGATCTTCCCAACCTGGGAAGAACCGGCGACGTGGTCAAGGTCCGCGCCGGCTACGCGCGCAACTATCTATTGCCGCGCAAGCTCGCGGTCGAGGCGGATCAAAAAAATCTCCGCGCCTTCGAGCATCAGAAGCGGACCGCCGCGCGCCGGCGCGAGATCAAGCGCAACGACGCGCTCTCGATCAAGGCTAGGATCGAAGCGCTCGCGCTCACGCTCACCGCGCGCGCCGGCGAGGAGGGCAAGCTCTTCGGCTCGGTTACCAACATCGATCTCGAGCGCGCGCTGCGCGAGAACGGTCTCAATATCGAGCGGCGCAAAATTCACCTGCCCGAGCCGATCAAGCAGCTCGGAGAATTCACGGTGCCGGTCAAGCTCGATTCCGAGGTTGAAGCCAGCTTGAAGATTACCGTCGCGGCGCAAGCCGAATGAGGACTTGCCCGATATGATCAAACTCTACGACTTCCTTTCCTGCCCTTACGGTCAAAAAGTCCGCATCGTCCTGGCCGAGAAGGCTCTGACCTACGAGCTGGTCGCGGTGGATTTGAGCCAGCATGAAAATCGCAAGCCCGACTTTCTGCGGCTGAACCCGTTCGGACGCGTGCCGGTGCTCGTCGATGACGATACGACGGTTTACGATTCGACGATCATCAACGAGTATCTGGAGGACGAGTATCCCGAGCCCCCGGTGCTGCCGCCGATCGGTTCCAGCGCGATGCGCTCGCGGGCGCGGCTGTTCGAGGATTTCGCCGACACCTCGTTCACGCCGCCGGTCGGCCAGCTAATCGCCGAAGTCTCCAAGCCAGAGGGCGAACGCGATCAGAATCGCGTTCAGCGGCTCCATCAGTCGGTCGAGCGCGTGCTCGACTACCTCAACCATGAACTGCAAGGCAACAATTTTCTTGCCGGTGAGTTCTCGGTCGCCGACATCGGATTTGCGCCGCGGATGCTGGTGCTGAACGAAATCGGAATCGACGTGCTCGGCAGCAACCGCGGCAACATCGATGCGTGGATCAAGCGCATGATGGAGCGGCCGAGTATCCGCAATCTGCAGGGCGTCGCGGCGGTGCCAGTGGCGGGCGGTTGATCGCGCTTGTGGCCAACAATGTAACTGAAAACGCGCGCGCCGTCCGGGTTCCCGGACGGCGCGCGGCGTAATGATAGGGCAACGGATCTAGTGACAGCCCAGCTAGATTAGATGATCCGCGTTCAGGTTAATAGCGGGAGTCCGCTCCCATTTCGTCCTCGTCGTTACGCGCCGGCCCAACCCCCATGGGGCGGAACAGCAGCTTGGCCGCGAAGAGCTTTTCGCTGATGCGCCCTTGGGATTTCAGTTGGCCGCCATGCCGCTTGCAGTGCGGACATGCCATCGAACCGCTGAGAAGGCTCGCGTTTTGAGGCGTTATCCTGAGGTCGAATTTGAAACCGCAGCCGGGATTCTGGCAAACCGTGCGGTAAACTACTCCCTGGCCACCGGTCGTTCTCGATTCATTTCTGCTAACCGCTGTTTGCATTTTCTGTATCCTCCTCTCATCGCGCTTCATCGCGAGAGGCTGAAGCATCCGACTACCATAATCGATGTAGCAATTTAGACGTAAGAACCTCGCGAAAGTTTCAAGCAAATGGCGTGCCTCGCAGAACAATTAGCGGCAGGATGCAAAATCGAGTAAAATCAAGCCAAATTCGCCGCGCCGAAGCTTCTTTTGTGTGGCTGGCCCGTGTCGCTGTCCAAAAATTCCTGCGGGATTTGCTACAATTCGGAAATTTAACCTATGCAAAAAGCGACAGCCCGCCGCCCGACCGATGGGGGGTTCCGATGATACTCCGAGCCACCTATACTGGGCGGGCTGATTTTGCCGACGCGAACCGCGCAATGACGATTCGGGGTTTTTTGCTCAAATGAGAACGCTGGCGCTAATTATGGCCGGAGGGCACGGAACCCGGCTCCATCCGCTGACCCGGGACCGCGCCAAGCCTGCGGTCCCGTTCGGCGGCAAATACCGGATTATCGATTTCGTTCTCTCCAATTTCATCAATTCCGGCATCTACGCCATCTATGTGCTGGTGCAATGGCGCTCCCAATCGCTGATCGAACATCTCAAGGACGGATGGCAGTTCGGCGGGATGCTGCCCGATCACTTTGTCATCCCGGTTCCGGCCCAGATGCGGATGGGCGAGACGTGGTACCAGGGGACGGCCGATGCGATCTTTCAAAATCTCAACCTGATCGACGACACCAAGCCGGACCTGGTCGCGGTCTTTGGCGCAGACCACATCTACCGGATGGACATCCAGCAGATGATCGAGTTCCACATGGATCGCAAGGCGGCGGTCACGGTCGCGACTCTGCCGGTGGCCGTGGACGAGGCGAATCAGTTTGGAATCGTCCAGGTCGATTCGGGCCTGCGCGTTTCAAGCTTCGTGGAAAAGCCCGACAATCCGCCCCAGATGCCCGGCGCCCCGGGACGCTCGCTGGCCTCGATGGGCAACTACCTCTTCAACCCCGAGGTGCTGCGCGAGGCGCTGATCGAGGACTCGATCAAGGACAACAGCAATCACGATTTCGGCCGCGACCTTATCCCGGCGTTGATCAATCGAGTGCCGGTTTACGCCTACAATTTCATGACCAATCGCATCCGCGGCGACCGTGAGCTTAATCTCAGCTACTGGCGGGACGTGGGGACCCTCGACGCGTACTACGAGGCCAACATGGACTTGCGCGACGCGCGCCCGCATCTGAACCTTTACAATCCGCTCTGGCCGCTGCGCACCGCGTACTTCGATCAGCCGCCGGCGAAGTTCGTCTTCGACGAGAACGGGCGGCGCGGGCTGGCGATTCATTCGGTGATTTCGGAGGGATGTATCGTGTCGGGCGGCGCGATTCGCAATTCTGTGCTCGGGCGCTCGGTGTTCGTCCATTCGTACAGCCTGGTCGAGGATTCGGTGATCATGGATTACGTGGAAATCGGGCGGCACGCGAAAATCCGCCGCGCGATCATCGACAAGAACGTCTATGTTCCCGAGGGCGAAGAAATAGGATACGATCTTGCTCGCGATCGGGAGCGATTCTTCGTCACTGACTCGGGCCTGGTCGTGATTCCCAAAGGCCCCAAGCGCGCGCGATCGGTATTGTAGAGACCGCCGCACCCGATGGTATCTTCGCCTTCACCTGCAAGTCCCAGGCTCGATCGCCGCGATTCGCCCGATTCACAGGGCGCGGTGCTCAAGCGCGGCGCCGCCCCGGCCGGTTCGGCCGGCCGCGCGCCGGCGCCGGACTTTCCCCTCTCTCGCGCAAAGCCCAAGAGCATGCGGATGCGGCTGGGCCTCAAGGATCGGCTGATCTTCTGGATGCTGGTCGGCGCGATCCATGCGCTGAGCCTTATCCCCGACTTCATCCTCTACAAGCTCGGAGAAGCCGGCGGATTGATCTTTTATCGCCTGGACCGCCGTCACACGCGAATCGGAATCCGCAATCTGGAGATCGCGTTTCCCGAACTCAGCGACGCCGAGCGCCGCCGCATCCTGCGCGCGTCGTACGTCAACCTGGGCCGGACCGGCGCCGAGTACATTCGGCTCGGCGGATTCTTCTACCGCCGCCTGGTGCGCCGGGTTACCTACAATCGGCCCGACATCTGGACCAATCTCGCGCGCAAGTACCCCGGCAAGGGCGCGCTCATCCTGACTGCGCACTTTGGAGATTTCGAGCTGCTGCCCGCGGGACATGCTCTGCACGGGTTCCAGATCGCTCTGGTTCATCACACCCAACGCTTCCTGGCCGGTGACGCGCTGCTGACCTTCGTCCGCGAGCGGGTGGGTACGCAGATCATTCGCAAGCATACCGCGGCGCGCGAGATACTGCGCGCGCTAAAGCGCGGCGACATGGTCGGCATCCCGCTCGATCAGAACGCCAAGCGCTCCGAGGCGATCTGGGTGCCGTTTTTCAATGAACTGGCCGCCACCCCGAGCGGCTTCGATCGCCTCGCAATGATGACCGGCGTGCCCGTGATCCCCGTGTTTATCGTGCGCCAGCCCGACGGCCGCAGTCACGTGATCGAAATTTTCGAGGAGATCCCGCAGCAGCGGACCGGC
>Ga0181527_1000219_pt1 | contig 66398 bp, 49 predicted proteins | sample PEATcosm2014_Bin_30_FD_119762 | JGI IMG/M metagenome (GOLD analysis project Ga0181527, IMG submission 119762) | Peatland microbial communities from MTU Mesocosm Facility, Houghton, MI, USA - PEATcosm2014_Bin06_60_metaG | ecosystem: Environmental > Terrestrial > Soil > Wetlands > Peat | place...
AAGGGCAAACGGCTCAAGCCGCAGAGCCTGGCCATCCTTATTGACGACCGCACCATCGCCGACCTTTCGCACTTGTCGATAGACGCGCTGAAGCAGTTCTTCACCTCCCTGTCGCTGGAGAAGCGCAAGGAACAGATCGCAAAGCAGATCCTCAAGGAAATCGGTTCGCGGCTTTCGTTTCTTGTAAACGTAGGGCTTTCGTATCTGTCGCTCGAACGCGCGTCCGCCACCCTGTCAGGCGGCGAGGCGCAGCGCATACGGCTCGCCACGCAGATCGGTTCGCGGCTCACGGGCGTCATTTACATCCTCGACGAGCCGAGCATCGGGCTTCACCCGCGCGACAACGGCAAACTCCTCGACACGCTCCTTTCCCTGCGCGACCTGGGCAACACCGTAGTCGTCATCGAGCACGACAAGGAGACCATGCTCGCGGCCGACTGCGTGATCGACATCGGACCGGGCGCCGGAGTCCACGGCGGCGAGCTTGTGGCCTTTGGCACGCCTCGTGAGATCATGGCAAATGCCGCGTCCCTGACGGGCCAGTACTTGTCCGGAAGGAAAAGCATCCCGCTTCCCGCGAACCGCAGGAAAGGCAACGGAGGTTTTCTGGACGTGATCGGCGCAAGCGGCAACAACCTGAAGTCCATCGACGTGTCGTTCCCGCTCGGCATGCTGGTATGCGTTACCGGCGTGTCCGGTTCCGGCAAGAGCACACTTGTCAACCAGACGGTGTACCCCGCGCTTGCGCGCAAGCTTAACAATGCGAAACTGCAGTCGTTGACCTTTAGGCAGATAAAGGGCCTGGCCATGCTCGACAAGGTTATCGACATCGACCAGTCGCCCATCGGCCGCACGCCTCGCTCCAACCCGGCAACGTACACCAAGACGTTCGACCACATCCGGACGCTTTTCACCATGCTTCCCGAAAGTAAAATACGGGGTTATAATCCGGGGCGTTTCAGCTTCAACGTGAAGGGCGGCCGCTGCGAAACGTGCCAGGGCGACGGCCTGCTGCGCATCGAAATGCACTTTTTGCCCGACGTGTACGTTGAGTGTGAAACCTGCCGCGGCAAGCGCTACAACCGTGAAACGCTTGAGATCACGTTTAAGGGCAAAACCATTGCCGACGTGCTTGACATGACTGTTGACGAGGCGCTTCTGTTCTTCGACAGGATCCCCTCCATCAAAGCGAAACTCGCGGTGCTGTCACGCGTGGGGCTCGGCTATATCCACCTGGGCCAGCAGGCCACAACCCTGTCGGGCGGGGAAGCGCAGCGAATCAAGCTCGCGGCGGAACTCGCAAAGCGCGGCACCGGCCGGACCATGTACATCCTCGACGAACCCACCACCGGGCTCCATTTCGCTGACATCCAGATGCTCATGAACGTGATAGCCGAGCTTGTTGACAAGGGTAATACCGTGATCGTGATCGAACACAACCTCGACGTTGTCAAATGCGCCGACTGGATCGTGGACCTGGGGCCGGAAGGCGGGGACAAGGGCGGCCGTGTGGTGGCGACGGGAACGCCGGAACAGATTGCGAGGAACCCGAATTCAGCGACGGGAAAGTATTTGAGGCCGTATCTGGGGTGATGGGGACAAACGGACAAGAAGAAAACAAGACTTACCGCAAAGGCGCAAAGGACGCAAAAAACACGAGGGTTGAGTTCTAGTCAGCGCCCCCTAAATCCCCCGAAGGGGGACTCAAGGGATGTCGATCACTATTATAAACCTTTTTTCCAATATGTCCCCCTTCGGGGGATTTAGGGGGCGGGCGAATTTGTGAAAAGCAACCCGCATTTCCAATCTTCCCCTTTGCAATCTTTGCGCCTTTACGGTGAATCTAAATACGGAATATTGGCGGACTTCAGCGAATCCATGTAGCAACCGTTTACTTCCCCACCAATTTCTTCCCCTGCGCAAGCTGCCTTCGTATACTCCCCAACCCTGTTCCGCCCGCACTATTGCGGTGAGCAATCGCGTGCTCCCATGAAAACACCTTCTTGACATCGGGGCCGAACAAACGGGAGAATTCCCGGAACTGCGCAACAGGGACATCGTGCAGCCGGACTTTTTTCGCAATGCAGTGCGCCACGATCTTCCCCACCACCTTGTGCGCGCTACGGAACGGCATGCCCTTTGACACAAGGTAATCGGCGACGTCTGTTGCGAAAAGCAAGGGATCAAGATCCTTTGCCATTGCATCCGCATTCACCGTGAGCGTTGCAATGACCGCGGTGAACACCTCGCACACCATGCCCAGCTGGTGCAGGCTGTCGAACAGCGGCTCCTTGTCTTCCTGCAAATCTTTGTAATACGCCAGACCGACTCCCTTGAGGGTTGTCGCAAAGCGGGTATAATTGCCGATGAACCGTCCGGTCTTGCCGCGGATGAGTTCGAGCGAATCGGGGTTCTTCTTCTGCGGCATCATACTGGAACCGGTCGACCACGCGTCGTCGAGTTCCACGAACCCGAATTCCTTTGACGACCAGATGATGAGGTCTTCGGCGTAGCGGGACAACAGGACCGCGGCCGAAGCGCAGCACGACAGTGTTTCGAGGATGAAATCGCGCGACGCCACGCCGTCAATGCTGTTTTCGGACACCTTTGAGAACCCGAGCCTTGCCGCAAGAAAATCCCTGTCAACGGGAAAACCGCTTCCGGCGACTGCACCGCTGCCGAGCGGCATAAGATCAGCGCCGGATGCCGCATTTGCAAACCTGACCTTTTCCCGCTCCAGCGCGAACACAAGCGAGAGCCAATACTGCGACAGTACGATGGGCTGCGCCTGCTGAAGATGCGTGAACGCGGGGGCGATCACGGCCAGGTCTTTTTCGGCGCGTGCGTACAGCGCTTTCTGCAGCAGGGTGAGGCGAATGAGCAGTCCCTGTATGCGACGCATCACGTGCATGCGCACGTCGGTGATCACCTGGTCGTTTCGCGAGCGTCCGGTGTGGAGTTTTTCGCCGGATGTACCGATTCTTTCGGCAAGCAGGCGTTCGATGGCCATGTGAACGTCTTCGTCCGATTCGTAAAAGCGGACCTTTCCGCGTCCGTAGTCCTCGATGATGGCGCGCAATCCCCGTTCGATTGACCGGCATTCCTTCTTTGACAAGATGCCGGCCTTGTGCAGAGCGCCGGCCCAGGCGATGCTGCCTTCCACGTCTTCCCGTATCAGGTGCCGGTCCACGGGAAGCGAGCTGTTAAAGGCTTCCATAAGCTGTGCCGATTGTTTGGAGAAGCGCCCGTTCCACATGGTCATATTTCCACTCCCCTCACCTTGAGCTGAAGGCTTTTCTTTCCGTTCCATTCGTTTTCGTCAAGACAGAAGGCGATGGTATACGCGGGCGCGCGGACTATGTCGGCGATACGGTCGCCGAAGTTGAACGCAATCGCGTCGATCGACGCGCCGCCCTCACGCACCATCATCTTGAGGTGCTTGCCGCCCACGATCCGCGGATCGAACCGGTTGGAAACATTCCGGCACACGAGAACGGGCCGCATATTGCCGGGCCCAAACGGTTCCATTTTTTTCAGAATGGAAAAGAATTCCGGCGTCAGATCGGCCAGGCGGACCTCTGCGTCGGCTGTGACCTTTGGCACCAGATCGGACGGCGTGAGCTTGTCGTGCGCGATTTGATTGAATTTGGACCTGAAGGCCGCAAGATTTTCCTCTTTGATGGTCATGCCCGCGGCCGCCGCGTGGCCGCCGAACGCTTCGAGCAGTTCCCCGCACTCGGTAAGCGCATCGTGCAAATGGAACCCGGCAATGCTCCGGCCCGAGCCGCGCGCCGTGCCGTTTTCCCCTATTGCAAACAGGATCGCGGGCCGGTGATACCGTTCCACCACCTTGGACGCCACGATGCCCACCACCCCACAATGCCAGGTGCGCGAGCCTGCCACAATCGAGAAGTCGGCGTCCGGGTCGCAGTTCTCCTCCACCCAGGCAAAGGCCTCCTCCTGAATGTGCCCGTCGAGCGCCCGGCGCTCGATATTGGCTTCCTTGAGTTCCCGCGCGTAAAGACCCGCGAGCGCCGGATCGTCGGAGAGGAGCAATTCCACACCGCGCCGCGGATCGCCCAGACGGCCCACGGCGTTGATGCTCGGCGCGATGCGGAACACCACGTCGCCGGTCGACAGGCTCTTGCCGTCGCAGTCCTGGACGGCAAGCAGCGCCTTGAGCCCTTCGTTCCTGGTATACGACAGCTGGCCGAAGCCGATGTGCGTAATGATCCTGTTCTCGCCAGTCAACGGGACGATGTCCGCCGCGGTCCCCACCGCGGCAAGGTCAAGGTACCTGCTCCACATGTCGTCGGTCCCGCCGATGCGCCGCACGAGCCCCTGCGCCAGTTTGAGCGCCACGCCCACGCCCGCAAGAGAATCGTCGGGATAGCCGCACGAGTCAAGCTTGGGATCGAGCACGGCGAATGCGCCCGGCACGCTCCGCTTGGGCTCGTGATGGTCGGTGATGATCACGTCGATGCCGAGGGTCTTTGCGAGCGCAACTTCCTCGCACGCGGTGATGCCGCAGTCGACCGAGACAATGAGACGACCGCCCTGCTGCGCGATGGCGCGGACGCCTTCGGCGGACAGGCCGTAGCCTTCTGTCAATCTGTTGGGAAGATAGTAGTCGCAGTCCGCGCCGAACTGGCGCAGCAGGCGAATGAGGAGTGCGGTGGAAGTCACGCCGTCGACATCGTAATCCCCGTAGATCACCAGTTTCTCGCGGTCGCGGACCGCGGCGCAAATCCGGTCGCAGGCCTTTTCCATATCCGTAAAGAGGAACGGGTCGTGGAACTGAGACTGCTGCGGTGAAAAGAAGCGCGCGCATTGGTCTGCGGACGTAAATCCCCGCACGTTGAGAATGGTTGCGACCGTCGCAGAGACCCCCAGATCGGCCGCCAGGCTGCGCACCGCATCCTTGTCGGCGGATCTCACGACAATCGTCTCGTGTGCCGCACGCATGAATGGTTGCATCACCGACCTCACGACACTTTCGAGCCGGGAGTAACCGGCCTGTCGGGCTGCACAATGGATAATGCGCCGTTTTCGAGCGCGGCAAGGAGCATGCCCTCCGACCTGACGCCCATCACCGTGGCGGCCTTCAGGTTTGCCACCACCACCACTTGCTTCCCCACAAGCACCTCCGGCGGATACGACTGCGCAATGCCCGCCACGATCTGCTTGGTTGATTCCCCTGTGTCTACCGTCAGCTTGAGCAGCTTCTGGGATTTTTCGATCTTCTGGGCCTGCTTCACCACGCCCACGCGGAAATCGAGCGACTTGAATACGGAAATGTCGATGCCGGGGTCTTGCTGCGTTGCCGGGGCCGGCACGGCGGCCTGTGCACCTCCGAACAGCGCGTCGAGTATTGCACGTTCGATGGGAACGACGAGTTTTTCCGTTGCTCCGAGCTTTACTTTGCGCAATGAAAATCTGTGGTCCTGCCATGCAAACGTCGTCCCGAACTGGGCCTCGACCTTTGCGCAGCAGCCGGGAACAATGGGCTTGAGAAACACCGCGATCGACCGGACAAGGTTTGCGCACGTCACCATGACCGTAGCCGCAGCCGAAGGATCGGTCTTGACAAGCTCCCACGGTTTGGAATCCTGGTAGTATTTGTTGCCGAGCGCACCCAGCGTCTGTATTCGCTCGATTACCGATTTGTAATCGGTGCGTTCGAATTCCTCCGCAATGGCAGATCCCTCTTGGGCGACACGTGCGGCAATCTCCGGGTCCCACGGCGCGTCCGGAATCCCGGACCCGAAATACCGGTCGCAGAACACGAATGTCCTGTGGTGCAAATTTCCGATGTTGTTGGACAGGGTGGTGTTGGCACGATTGACAAATTCATCAATGTTGAAATCGAGGTCGAGCGCCGTGCCCGACAGCTTTGAGCCGAAGTAGAACCGCAGGAATTCCGCGGCCTGCGGGTGCTTCACCTTGTCGAGGAAATCCCGCGCGAGGATGAACGTCCCCCGGCTCTTGGACATCTTTTCGCCCGCAACAGACAGAAATCCATGGACGAAGATCTTTGACGGAAGCCTGAATCCGGCACTGTTGAGCATCACGGGCCAGAACAAGGTGTGGAAATAGACGATGTCCTTGCCGATGAAGTGCACCAGCCGCGAATCGGACCCGGGGCTCCAGAACGTGTCCACGGATTCTTTGTGCTCGTCGCACCATTTCTTTGTTGACGAAAGGTAGCCGATGGGCGCGTCGAGCCACACGTAAAAGAACTTGTTCTTCATGTCCGGGATTTCAAACCCGAAATAGGGGCCGTCGCGTGAAATGCACCATTCCTTGAGCCCTCCATCGATCCAGGTGCGCACGAAGTTTTTTATTTCGTCGGCGAGGGCGTCGGAAGACAAGGCATAATCGCGGAGAAACTGTTCGCACTTTGCAAGCTGGACGTACAAGTGCGTAGAGGCCCGAAGCACCGGCGGTTTTCCGCAGGTGATACAGGACGGCGATTTCAGGTCCGTCGGATCGTAGGTGGACCCGCACGTTTCGCATACATCGCCATACTGGTCTTCCGCCCCGCATTTGGGACACGTTCCCTTGATAAACCGGTCTGGCAGAAAGCGGCCGTCATGCTCGCAATAATACTGGGAAATCTCTTTTTCCTCGATGAGCCCTTTGTCGCGCAGGCTCTTGTAAATAAGCTCCGCGTAGGAACGGTTCTCCGGCGAATCGGTGGTATAGAAGATGTCGAATCCGATGTTGAACCCGGCATAGTCCGACGCGTGGCGCTGCCACATTTCGGAAACCAGTTGCTGCGGCGTGATGCCGCGCTTCATGGCGTTAATCTGAATAGCGGTGCCGTGGGTGTCGTCGGCGCACACGTATACCGCGCGGTTGCCCCGCAGTTTCTGGAAGCGCACGAAAATGTCGGTCTGCACCGCTTCGAGCAGGTGCCCCAGGTGAATATCGCCGTTGGCATAGGGCAGCGCGCCCGTCACCAGGTAGGTGGCGGCCGCGCCGCTGTTCTTATTTGTCATTGCCCACATGACCTTTCATCAGCTCCTCCGGGGCGAGCCATTCGTCGGTGCCATCCGCATACCGCACCTGGCCCACGTTCTTGAACACGTTGATAAAGGTAAGCATGCCGTCTTTCTCCTTGCCGTCTTTTCCCGTGATTTTCACCTTGCTTTCGATGGGGGGGTATTCCTTAAACACGGCCTGGTAGAATTCTTTTTCGTAGCGGAGGCAGCAGAGCAGCCTGCCGCAGTTCCCCGAAATCTTGGAGGGATTGAGCGATATCTGCTGGTCTTTGGCCATCTGGGTGTTGATCTGCTCGAACTCGTTGAGAAACGCGCTGCAGCACTGCTTGCGACCGCAAATCCCGAACCCGCTCACCCGCTTCGCCTCGTCGCGAACGCCGATCTGCCGCAGCTCGATGCGCGTTCGATAGACAGATGCGAGGTCCTTCACCAGTTCCCGAAAGTCGACCCGCTGGGCAGCGGTGAAATAAAAGGTGATCTTGCTCCCGTCGAACTGCATCTCGACGTCCACGAGCTTCATGTCGAGATTGTAGTGCTTGATCTTCTCCCTGCAGACTTTGTACGCATCGTTTTCCTTCTGGAGGTTCGCGTTGTGCTGGTTCATGTCTTTATCGATGGCCATGCGCACAATGCCCTTTGCGTCGCCCTTGCCGCGCTTGAGCTTGACAAGAGCGCCAACGAGCGAGACGCGTCCCAGGTCCTCGCCACGCTCGGCTTCGACCACCACCGCATCACCCTCGTTGATGTCAATCTCGTTTCTGTTCCGGTAGATGGCGCGGCGTTCTCCCTTGAACACCACCTCAACCAATTTGCTGTTCTTCGACATTACACAGCTCCATGATCTTCATGACAAAATTGACGAAAATAATAGCTATATTACCATTTCTTTTGACGCTTGAAAGCGCGTCATTGCACGCATGTATGAGCTGATCAGTTCCAACTGGATCAGAAAGTATGCCTTTCGGATCGGCAAGAATGCTGCCGGGATCAAAATAATTCTCAGAACGACCCGTTTTCTGTAAATAGGTGTTTCTAATTATATATTGCATATATCCAAGAAACTGTTCATGAACGGCAAAATTTCTTTCCTTGAAAACACGGTCCAATGCCGGCGCCACCGCCAGCCAGTCTCCGGAACAGCACAAATCCCACAATTCTTTCACATCCCGAGCGGTTTCCTGAAGGGTTTCAACGCCCTCTGCCGATTTTTCGGTTTCAATTTGAACCAGAGCGCGACCCAAAGACCCCATTGAATAGAATACCGCGTTTGTGATTTCCGTTTCACTGACGACGGTTCCAAAGGCTGCCATAAGCTCTTTTTTGATTTGCTGTGCAGGAACATGTCCAAAACGGACGGTTTGGCAACGCGAAGCGATTGTGGGCAGGACTGCACTTGGATTATTTGTTGTAAGAAAAATGTACGTATTTGCCGGCGGCTCTTCCAGGGTCTTAAGCATGGCATTTGCGGAATAAACATTCATGGTGTCCACATCACAGAAGATAGTGACTGTGCACTCGCCTTCAACCGCCCCGCGCAGAATGCCGTCATTTACCTCCTTAATCCAGTCGACTGGAATTGCCGGAACCTTATGCAAAGCTGATTTGTCAATATCCTCGTCTTCATAAGAAACCGGCACATAAGGCGATTGTATCCTCTTTGGTATAAGGGACCCAATGAATTCCCATCCCTTTTGGTTCAAATCGTTGCCCGACCTATGGCTATCATCGAGGAGAACTGGAAAAATGACGTGGAGATCAGGATGGTTGTTGGTAAGCGCTCTACGGCACTGCGCGCACGTGTAACACGGAACACTCCCCTCACTCTTGCATACTATCGCAAGCGCAAGATCGAGTGCGGCTGCAAACTTACCAACACCGGCATCTCCGCAGAATAAATAGGCATGGCCAAGATTACCGGAATGGTACGCCGAACCGAGCATCTCTTTCACCCGGTCTTGGGCAACCAAATTTTTCCAATGCAAAGTTTTTTCGGCCACGAGGAATACCTATCAGGGTTTTTGAAAGGTGGCTGAGCGGCTCGTTGCTGTAGTGAAGGGAAAATAATAAATATCAGGCTATGTCTTAAGATTGATCTGGTCATTTACAATACCGGAACGCATGTCGGTGGAAATCTGGCATTAGTCTACAATCCAATCCAACGCTCAATGCAAACATCAACCATCTAAAATAGGCATGTTTATACCAATTTGTCAACAAATAAACCCAATTGCTCACGGTCTGTTGTGATCCAGGTAATCGGGTGCTCCTCGGGTGCGCGCAGCGGAAGATTCGGCCTTGCATCGGGTACACCCACGCTGCACCCGCTCAGCAATCCAGACATTTATTATTATCCGGATAGGGACATGCCGCTATTTTCTTTTCTTCTCCAGCCACTCCACCGGATCCATTGCCTCGGTCGACTTCCTGATTTCAAAATGGAGCCTGGGCTCCTCAAACGGGTTCGGCTCGCCGACCAGGCCGAGCGCCGAGCCGCTTTCCACTCTTTCGTCTTTGGTGGCGAGCGCCTCTTCGAGCCGCGCGTAGGTGGTGTAATAGCCGCCGTGGTCCACGATCACGATCTTGCCCAGGCCGCGCATCCAGCCCACGTAGGCAACCTTTCCTGATGCGACGCAATACACCTTTTCCCCTTTTGCCGCGCTGATGTCGACGCCCGTGTTCATGGTAACGGTTTTGTACACCGAATGCACCACCTTGCCGAAATCGCTGACCACGTTCCCGTCCACGGGCCAGGGCAGCCTGCCTTTGTTCTTTTCGAACGTGGCGTTCAGGCTTCGCTCGTAGGGAGTGCGGACCTTGGAGCGCCTGTTCTTCTCAAGCATGGCGACGATGTTCTGCAGCTCTTTTTGCGCGGCCTCGAGCTCCCGAATTACCTTGACATAGGCTTCTTTTTGCGACCGGACCTCGCCGAGCAGCTTTTCGTGCGACGACTGCTCGGCCACAAAGGCCCCGTGCTCGATCTCCTTGTCGCGTTTGAGCAGCGTGAGCCGTTTTTGTTCGCGTTCGAGCGCGGCCTTGTTTGTTTCGATCTTCTTTCTTGTTGTGTCAATATGCGCCACAAGCTGCCGGTCGTACCGGTTGAGTTCCCGGAAATACCGCGCGCGGTGGAGCATGTCGGACACGCTATGCGAGGAAAGCATGAGCCGCGGCAGGTCCGCCGGTCCCGCCTTGTACATGGCGCGCAGCCGTTTCTTCATGACGGATTGGCGCCACGCCAGTTCCATGGTTGCGGAATCGAGCTGTCCGCCGAGGCGGATAACCGAGCGTGACACGGAGTCGATCTTTGCGGCCACGCGGCGCAGGTAGTTTTCCGATATCGCAATGTTCTTTTCCACCTGTTCGAGCTGGGCAACCACCGTTCCTTCCTGGTTCTGGAGTTGGCGCAGTCTCTCCCTGCCTTTTTCAAGCTCATTCTTGATGGAATCCAGCACGACGTTTTTTTCTTCGATTTTCTTTTCGTAATCGACGCTCGGGGCCGGCCTTGGGGCAACAGCTTTCTTATTGTTTTTTGCAAACAGGGGAGAGCAGCTTCCGATAACGAGAACCGCTATCAGGAGACAAGGAATCTGCGGACCGCGCTCATGCTTCCTGTACACCCGAACAATGCTCCTATCGCGGCAAAAAGTGTGACCACCACGTACCAGGGCCAGGGCCCCCACGCGAGGACGAAATGCGAAAGCGATGCCTTCACAAGAAGGAGCGCGATGGAGCCGAGACATCCGCCGAGGATGCCCTGCAGCATGCCTTCGAGGATGAACGGGGCCCTGATGTATCCGGTTGTGGCGCCCACGAAATGCATGTTGCGGATGAGCTCCCGACGTGCGTAAATCGTGAGTTTGATGGTGTTGGAGATCATGACGGTGGGCGCGACCACCAGCACCAGGCAGAAAATGATGGTCCCGATGAGAAACAGGGTCCTGTATCGTTCGAGCTTCTGCACCTCCTGCCTCGAGATCTGGACCTCCTCGACGCCGTCGATCTGCGAAAGCTCCCGCGATAACGCTTCGGTGGCGGACACCGACTGCGACTGGCCCCACAGCGTGAGCTCGAGCGATACCGGGAACGGATTTTCGTCGACGGCCTGCAGCATGGCGCTGTCGTTCTGCGCCTTGAACCGGTCCCATGCCTCTTTCTTGTCAATTACATGAACCGATGCGACTTGCGGGCAGGCCTTCACGTGCCCGACGAGGCCTGCAAGTTTCGCGGTGTCCGCGGCCACGTTGTCCTTTACATACACAACCGCCGCGACGCTCTCGCTCACCGCCTTGAGCCCCTGCCGGATATTTACGTACCCGACCGCCATGCAACCGAGAAAGAACAAGGTGAGTCCGATGGTCGCCACCGAGACAAAGGTCATGAGCTTTGCCTGGTAGAACCCGCGGAAAGCTTCCTTGATAAAATAGAAGAGATTCATGAGCGCTTCTTGCTGCGGAAGGCGGTTGCCGACGGCCCACAATCGGGAATGGGGATGTTTACCTTCTTATCAATCTTTAGTCTTCACTTTTCAAAGCCCCCTAAATCCCCCGAAGGGGGACTTATTGGAAGAGTTGTTTCTTTAATAAAACCAACACCCTACAAGTCCCCCTTCGGGGGATTTGCAAGGGGGCGAACAAGAACCAGAGAGATCCCCTTGTGTTTCTTGTCACTGAACCCGGATAAATTGCTTATCTCGTATCTTGATGATAGAAGCCTCGGTATTGATCCGCTGCGCCGGGTCGAACGAAATAGGACCGGACGCTCCCTTGTAGTTCTTAATTGATGCGAGCGCCTGGGAAATCTGCGGCGCTGACGCCGACGCCCCCGCCTGCCGGAGCGCCGCGGCGATAAGCGATGCCCCATCAAAACCGAGCGCGGCCACGCGGTCCGGGTCGGCGCCGAACCGTGCCCGGTACAGGGCCTTAAACGCCAGCCACTCCTTGCTTTCGCCCGGACCCGCCGGGAGATTCGACGAGAACAGCGCGTTGTTCACGTATTCTTTCCCGTCAAGAATCGTCTTGGAATTGTGCCAGCCGGTGGACCCGAGCAACTGCGTCTTCATGCGGTGATACGCAACCTGCGGCGCCAACATCACCACGTCTTCCGACTCGGCGGGCAGAAAAATCCCGCCGATCTCGTAGCCCGAATCCGCAGAAGCCGCGAGTTTTGGGTCGGTCTTGGGCGAGGGCATCGCGTCGCCGGCAAGGCTCTTCTCGACGGGCGTGCGCTGCTGCTTTCGCATGACAAGCTTGGTCTTCAGGTTATCGAACTGCACCTTAAAATCCTTTGTTCCCTCTTCGTAGGTTTCTTCCGAAACGATCTCCCGACCGCTCTTCTCAACCTCCTGCCGGAACCCGTTGGACAGTGCGGCCGCGTAGTCGGTTGCAGGCGCGATAATGGCAAAATCACGTATGTTAAGGTTGTCCATGGCATAGCGGGCGATCTTGGCGCCCAGGGTGCCGAGCGTCACATTCATCTGGAAAATATTGGACCCCAGCCCGGCAATGCCGTCGTCGTTCGCCGTGGGCGACAGCATTACGGCGTCTTTCTCCATAAGAATAGAGGCCGCCACCACCGCGTTCTGGCTGAGCACGGGGCCAAGGACGATGGGCACGCGGTGCTCGTACAGGAGTTCCTTTGTCTTCTTTGCGGTTTCAATCATGCTGCCGCGCGTGTCGCACATCACAAGCTTGAGTTTCGTGCCCGACACGGCCGTATATTCGTCGAAGGCAAGCTGGGCGCCCTGCACAATCTGCTTGCCGATGTCGGATTCGTATCCGGACAGCGGCGCGAGCAGCCCGATTTGCACCACCCCGCGCTGCTGGTCTTGGGCCTTGGCGTCGTATTCCTTGACGGATGCGGTGTGCGGGGCTCGGTCGTAGGTCTTCAGGTACTGCTCCGCCTTTTCCTTTGCCCGTACAAGTTGGCCGCCGTCGTACAGTTTTACGATCTCGTAATAGGCGAGCGCCTCAACGATACGGGGATGCAGGTCGGGGCGCGGCAGGAGCGCCTCGATTTCGTCGGCGGTAAGGACGTTCTCGCAAATCTTCTGCACGTTGTCAAGCGTGAGCGAGTCGAGCCCGGCGCTCACGCCGCCCGACAGGGCGTTGGAAAAGGCCGCGAGCGCAGCACTGTAATTTTCGCTTTTGGTAAGAAATATGCCGTCAAGATACCACAACCGCGGCATGAAGGCGGACGTGGGAAATTTCTTGAGGTAGATCTGGAACAGCCGTCCGCCCAGGGCATAGTCCTTTTCGCGGATGCTCGATTCAATGAGCAGCGGCACCAGGTATTCGGCCGCATTGTCGTTACCGCGGATCTTGAGAAAAGCCCTGATGATTGCCGAGCACGAATCGAACTGCGACTGCTTGTAATACTCGGTTGCCTTCCTGAAAACCGCTTGCGGATCATCGACTCCTGCACGGACGCTTGCGCACCACAGCAAGGCAACGGCGGAGCAATAAACGAAGAAACGGCGTCGGATCATGGATCTCTCCGGATAATATCTCCCGAAATCTCGGGCATCGGCGTTGGAATTCGCGGCATGCAGAGCGTCGCGTCTGCGTTCACCGCGAACAAGGACGTTTCGATGGGACGTACCATGCAGAAAAAATACACTTAATATTATTCAAATGCCAGGACTACGAGGTTACTGAATGATTTCTTGACTTTTACTTGGTGCATCGACGGGCGTTGGCGGTGTGTCAACAGGGAGCTTTCATACCAAGGTGGGCTCATCGATAAAAACGGTCTCCACGCCAAACTCCTTTTCCATCCTTTTCCCAACCGCTCTGACGCCGGGCGTCTCCGAGTGATAATGACCCAGATAAAGTACATTGATGCCGGCTTCAAGCGCGGCGTGGTGGTTCCAGTGCGAAGGCTCGCCTGTGATGAAGCAGTCTATTCCTTTGTCAACAGCCTCTGGAATCGCGTCCGACCCGCCGCCCGAGACAATCGCGATCGTCCTGCATTTCTTTTTCCCGAACGGAAGGGTTGAGAATCCGCCGCCCAGAATTCTTCCGCATGCCCGACCCAGGTCTTCAACCGAGGTCGCTAAAGGCAAAACCCCTTCGTATCCGATAAGCGAGTCCTTGTACCTGCCGAAAGGCCTGGCAGACGACAGCCGCAGCGCATTGGCGAGCATAATGTTGTTACCGACCTCCGGATGCATGTCGAGCGGCAGGTGCGCGGCGTACAGGTTGAGTTCATGGCTTATCAGATACCGAACCTGTTGGTACTGTGCGCCGGTTATGCTCGTTAGGCCGTTCCAAATCAAGCCATGATGGACGACCACCATCTGGCATTTCTTTGCTGCCGCCTTCCTGTAGACCGCCATGCACGCGTCAACCGCCAGGCCCACGCGCCTAATCGTTTTTTCACCCTGTACCTGAAGGCCGTTGCAGGAGGAGTCTTTGATTTTGTCGATGGCGAGGAGATTGTTGAGGTAGTTGACGATTTCTCTGCATGATGCGGGCATATGGTCCTCCTCACTTGCTTTTACTTTACGGAATTTGACAAGTCACGTTCAGCCTCGGCCTTTGCTCCTACCGAGCCGGGAGCTTCTCAAAATAATTTCGTAAGGGTGCGGTAGTGGTGGTGCGCAAAGCGCAGTGCTGCCTGGCCGCGGCCGCAGGCCATTGCAGCAGGCAGCACCGAGGCCGACAGGCCGAGCCCGTAAGGAGGGCCGACCCGGCGCCGCTTTTTTAATTATGCCTTGACCTATTGGAAATTCAGCAAATACGCTTCGATAAACATGTCGATATCCCCGTCCAGTACACCCAGCGCATTTGACGTCTCGACCTCGGTCCTGTGGTCTTTCACCAGATTGTACGGATGCAGCACGTACGACCGTATTTGGCTCCCCCATTCGATTTTCTTCTTTACCGCAAGCTTGTCGGTGCGCTTTTTCTCGTCCTGTTCCTTGTAGAATTGTTTCACCCGCGATTTGAGGACCTTCATGGCAACGTCCCTGTTTTTGAGCTGGGAGCGCTCGTTCTGGCACGCCACCACGATATTGGTGGGGATATGCGTCATGCGCACGGCCGAGTCGGTCTTGTTGACGTGCTGGCCGCCTGCGCCGCTGGCGCGGTAGGTGTCGATGCGGATATCTTTTTCGTCAAGCTCAAATTCGTCGGCGTTTTCGATCATCGGGTACGAGTATACCGAGGCGAACGAGGTGTGGCGACGCGCGTTTGCATCAAAGGGCGAAATGCGCACAAGCCGGTGCACGCCGCTCTCGGCCTTGAGATGGCCGAATACGTACTCGCCCTGTACCTCCGCGGTCACGCTCTTGAGGCCTGCGCCTTCCCCGGGCTGACTGTCGAGCACGGAATACGAAAAACCTTTTCTTTCCATCCATCGGCAGTACATGCGGAACAGCATGTCGCACCAATCGCAGCTCTCGGTGCCTCCGGCGCCGCTGTGCACCGTGAGAATGGCCGGCTTGTTGTCGTCTTCGCCGGAAAGCTTGCGCACAAACTCGAGATGCGCCACCTCCTTTTCCAGAGCGCCGGCATGTTCTGCGAGTTCGGCCGCGACGGCAGGGTCGTTGTCGTCTTTGGAAAGAGTAAACAGCTCATGGATGTCATCGCTGTCTTTCTTCGTTTTGTCCCACAGCGTGATGACGTCTTTGAGGGCTTTTATTTTCTTGAGCGTTACCTGGGCTTTTTCGTTATCGTTCCAGAACCCTTCCTTGGCGGTGTCGAGTTCGCTTTCGGCAAGCGATTTTCTTTTCTCATCGACGTCAAAGATACCTCCGCAGGTTATCGACACGTTCCGCAAGTTCAATCAGATGATTCTTTTCCAGTTTCTCGGCCATGCAGGGCGCTCCTTTTGTTGATTGACGATGAACTAAAATACACTATTGGGTCCGCAGCGAATTAACTTCTTACCGTTGGGTGTGCTTTTCAGGGAAAGAGGAGAGCGAAATAATACAATATATGCATGGGCTATAGCAAAGTCTATACCACATATTGTGTTGTCAGCCTGTTTTGGTCTTGACCAAAAACGGTTCCATTCATATTTTTAGAAACACGCCCTTAATAAGATCGTAGTATAATGAACCGGTCGCGGCGGATCATCTCGTTACGCCGGAAGACGGGGATTTACATTCATAAGGAGTAAGGAAAAATGTCGACAGAAGCATCATTCGGGACTGCGAACAAGACGGTGAAGTCGGCGGTGGTTCGTCCCAGCGCGCCTGCGGAACCTGAAGACAAAAGCGAGTCGCTGAGAGACCGGCTCATGAAGAAGAAAGTCAGGCTGTCCGATAACGCGCGGGTGGTGCTCGAAAAACGGTACTTGAGAAAAGACGACAACGGCGTTGTCATCGAACAGCCGGAGGAGATGTTTTTCCGAATCGCGGAAAACATCGCAAGCGCGGAGAGGAAATTCGGTTCGGATGCATCCACGGACATCTGGACCGAAAAGTTTTACAACGTCATGACCGACCTCGATTTCCTTCCCAACTCGCCCACCCTCATGAATGCCGGCCGCGAATTGCAGCAACTCTCCGCGTGCTTCGTGCTGCCCGTGGGCGACTCCATGGAGGAAATTTTCGAATCTGTCAAGAACACCGCCCTCATCCACAAGAGCGGCGGCGGCACCGGGTTTTCCTTCTCGCACATCCGACCCAAAAACGACATGGTGAAATCCACCAAGGGAGTGTCGAGCGGACCGCTTTCGTTCATGCGGGTGTTCGACATCGCGACCGAAACGGTAAAGCAGGGCGGTACGCGTCGCGGTGCGAACATGGGTATCCTCAACTGCACCCATCCGGAGATCATGGATTTTATCGAGATAAAGGAGCACGACGGCGTGCTTTCCAACTTCAACATCTCGGTTGGAATCACCAAGGATTTTATGGAAGCGCTCAAGCGCGACACCGAATACGACCTCAAGAACCCGCGCTCGGGCGAGCCGGTGGGCAAACTCAAGGCGTCCACCGTGTTCAAGCGCATTGTGGAGCTCTCCTGGAAAAACGGCGAGCCGGGGATCGTATTTCTTGACAAAATCAATGCCGACAACCCGACGCCGCACCTGGGCGAGATCGAAAGCACCAACCCGTGCGGCGAACAGCCTCTGCTCCCCTACGAATCGTGCAACCTCGGGTCCGTCAATCTCGCGCACATGATTGCGGAAACCGACGGCAAGAAAGAAATCAACTATCTCAAGCTGGGAAACACGATCCGCACCGCGGTGCGGTTCCTCGACAACGTGATCGAAGTGAATTCCTACCCCCTGCCGCAGATCGAAAAGATGACAAAAGGCAACCGAAAGATCGGGCTGGGCGTCATGGGGTTTGCCGACCTGCTTATCGACCTCGGCATCCAGTACAATTCTCCCGCAGCGGCAAACGTCGCGGAGCAGGTGATGAAATTTATCCACGAAGAGGCGAAACGCGTGAGCGCATTCCTCGCCCAGGAACGCGGCGTGTTCCCCAACTTCAAGGGTTCCGTGTACGACAGGGAAGGCGGTCTCAAGGTGCGCAACGCCACGGTGACCACGATCGCCCCCACGGGCACCATCAGCATGATCGCCGGCGCGTCGAGCGGCATCGAACCCCTGTTTGCAATTGTGTACGAGAAGAACGTGCTCGACGGCCAGCACCTGCTTGAAGTGCATCCAGAATTCAAGCGTGTTGCGCAGGAAGAAGGCTTTTATTCCGACGAGCTGATGAAAATGGTCGCCTTCTCGGGCAGCCTCCACAAGATCTACGGAATTCCAAAACGCATCCGCGATATTTTTGTTACCGCGCACGATATCGAGCCGCGGTGGCACATCAGCATCCAGGCTGCGTTCCAGAAATACACCGACAACGCGGTCTCGAAGACCGTCAACTTCAAGAACGAGGCGACCGCAAAAGACGTCGAGGAAGTCTTTTTGTACGCCTACGAACTCGGATGCAAGGGCGTCACCGTATACCGCGACGGCACCAGGAAGAATCAGGTGATCACCTCGGGAACATCCGCAAAGAAAGGCGCCACCCAGGCCGACATCAACGTCGCGGCGCCCGGTTCCATTCATCCAAGGCCCCGGCCGGCCGTCACGCACGGCCGCACCTACAAAACAAAAACGGGCTGCGGCAACCTGTATGTCAATGTCAACGCGGACAGCGTGGGCCTGTGCGAGATATTCACCCAGATGGGAAAATCCGGCGGCTGTCCCGCATCCAACTCCGAGGCGGTTTCACGCCTCATATCGCTGTCGCTTCGCGCGGGCGTGGATCCGAAATCAATTGCGGAACAGTTGCGCGGCATACGTTGCCCCATTCCCACGTGGATGGACGGCGAGATGATCCTGTCGTGCGCGGACGCAATCGGCCATGTTCTGGAACAGGGCATTGCGGATTTTGAGGGCACACATGACAACGGCACCGTCACCAAGATCCAGTACACGGGCCTGGACATGGGTTTTTGCCCGCAGTGCCCGCAGTGCGGCACCATTCTGGTGCACGAAGAAGGCTGCGCTGTATGCAAGACCTGCGGGTATTCGAAGTGCGGGTAATCAAAACTTCTTCTTCCTTTTTTTGGTTGGCTGAGCCAGAAATCTTAATAAATAAATGTTTCTGGATGGCTGAGCCGGGTGACCCCCAAGTGAGTTTATTTGCGAGAATCCAATCTTCTGTTGGGGGGCACCCACGAGGTGTCGCTGTGAAGGCCAATGGATCAATCCCAGGTTGACGAGTTAGCTCGGTTAAGAATTTTGTAACCGGGTGCCGCAACAGAAGGTTCGGGCTCGCCAAGGGTACATCCACGCTGCACCGGCTCAGCAGACCAAAATATTATCTTGATATGGCCGCACCCGCTCTCACATCAGCCATGAACATCTCCCTCTACATCCACATCCCGTTCTGCGCAAAGAAGAAATGTCTCTATTGCGACTTCTATTCCGTCCCCTACGATGCATCCCTTGCCGACGCATTCATCGCCGCGCTTGAAAAGGAATGGCTTCTCGTGAAGAAAGGACTGGCTCTTGAAGACAGCCGCGTCAAAACCATCTTTTTCGGCGGCGGCACACCGTCGGTCCTTTCTCCGCAGCAGTGGGAACGCATCAATGCGCGTCTAATCGGGGATCTTGCCACGGCGGATGATTACGAATGGACCATCGAGTGCAACCCGGACTCATTTACTAACGAGAAGGCGCGGTTGTGGCGATCGTTCGGCGTGACGAGGCTGACCTTCGGCGTGCAATCGCTGCGTGACAACGAGCTGGAGTTCCTGGGCCGGCCGCATTCCGCAGCGCAGGCGCTCGCGCTACTCGCTTTGCCAGTCCTTTCAGATTTCAAATCAATCGGCCTCGACCTTATGTACGGGCTTCCGAATCAGACGCCGGAGTCATTCAGTCATTCGCTCAACGCCGCGCTTTCGGCGCCCGGTGTTCGCCATCTGTCCGCCTACGAATTGACACTCTGCAAGAACACCCCGTTTGGCCGGACAAAAGACCTGCCGCTTCCGGACGAGGACACCGTGTACGACATGGCGCGGAACCTTTTCGGCACATCAAAAGAGGCAGGGTTCGAGCGCTACGAAATTTCCAATTTCGCGAAACCAGGGCACCGCTGCAGGCACAACGAGGCATACTGGAGCCACTCGCCGTACATCGGGCTCGGGCCGGCCGCGCATTCGTATCTTCATCGGCGCAGATGGGCGAATATCGGCGATGTGAAACAGTACATTTCTCTGCTGGGAAGCGGGAATCGGCCTGTCGATTTTGAGGAAACCATCGACCGCGAGAAGCTTGTTTCCGAGATGATATTGCTGCGGCTGCGGACAAGCGACGGACTGAATGAGGAAACGTTTGCGCACGAAACGGGCGACACGTTCTACTCGTCAAGAAGGAGAAGCGTGCTTGATGACGTGCTGCACCAGGGGCTCATGGAATATCACAAGCCGCTTTGGACGCTCTCGGAACCGGGGATGATGGTGGCGGACGGGATAGCGCGAAGACTGGTGTAAAGCAACCGATTCGGAATCGGGCGTTCTCTTTGATACTTCATACCGCCCCCTAAATCCCCCGAAGGGGGACTTGCAAGGATGTCGGCCTGTTACCTAAATTTGTTTTCCATTAAGTCCCCCTTCGGGGGATTTAGGGGGCGCCGAGATTGACAAAATCAGTCGTCAGGATGGTTCCTGAGCTCCCGAACTCACCCTCACTTCACCGTTCTCGAAATCTTTACGATCTCATACTTGAGAATTCCGGACGGCACCTTTATTTCTACCTTCTCGCCTTCCTTGTGCCCCAGGAGCCCTTTGCCGACGGGCGACGACACCGATATCTTATCCTGCGCGAAATCGGCCTCCACTTCGGACACCAGCAGATACTCGATATCTTCAGCCGTGTCCATGTCCCGTATCTTTACCGTTGTGCCGAGCACCGCGATGCCCTCCGGCAGGTCTTCCTCCTTGATGATCCGCGAACGCGCGAGCTTGTCCTCCAGTTCGCGGAGCCGAATCTCATTGAATATTTGAGCTTCCTTTGCCGCTTCGTATTCGGCGTTCTCTCCAAGATCCCCGTGCACACGCGCATCGCGCAACTGGACGGATATTTCCTTCCGCCTCGTGGTCTTGAGCGCCGTCACCTGTTCTTGCAGCTTGTCGTAGGCTTCCTTGTTCAGGTAGATGAGACCATCGTCCACGGGTAACCTCCAAGGTTGTTTGCCCGCCCGTAATAACAAAAATTCCCCATCCCTTTCTAAGGGACCGGGAATTTGCATCGCGCGGGTGGGTCCGATCGTACTACCGTAATAATAAAAATCATACGCTTTCGCCAAGTCAAGCAAAAAATTCTTAACCGAGAAAAATCCGTTTGTTTCGCATCAATGGGTACGACAGCAGGCGTGACCAGCGCCTGAGGACCGGTCCTGGGGCCGCTCAGCCTGAGGCTTCCATGTACTCTCCAACCTATTTACAAAACGGACGATTATTTCTTTGCTCGGTCGCCAATAAACTATATATATGAAATATCTATAATATATATTTAATGGGTATGTTTGTTTCACATTTGCATCTTGATAACTTTCGAAATTACAAAGACTTATCACTGGACGTCCCCGAGAAAGGTGCGCTGCTGACCGGCCCAAATGGAAGCGGCAAGACGAATCTTCTGGAAGCCGTTTTTTTGCTGTGCGCAGCCAGGTCCCAGCGCGGGTCAAGCCGTAACGAACTAATCAATTTTTCGTCGCATTATTGCTACCTTGAAGGCACATTTTCAAATAGGGAAAACGGAGCGAACATTCCGGTCTCAATCGGGTTCAACCGGGAACAAAAGGTGAGCATGAAGGTCAACGCCAGGCCCGTTTCATCATTCTCACAGTGGCTTGGGCACGGCATGGCCGTCTCCTTTGGCCCCGATGACCCGAAACTGGTGCAGGGCGTCCCGAGGGACCGGAGGAGCTTTTTGGATCTTTTTATCAGCCAGATCGATCCATCCTATTTGTCCTCGCTCATCCTGTACAGGAAGAACCTTGCGCACCGCAATCATCTGCTCACGCGAAAGATCGGCGACGCCCAGCTTGACGTATACGAAGAAGCCATGGTTCGTCACGGCGCCTTCGTCTTTGAGAAACGCCGGGAGATATGCAGTGCCATGGCGCCGGTATTCGCCTCTTTCTACGCGGAAATCAGCGGGAATCGCGAAACTGCGTCAATGGAATACAAACCCTCGGTCCTGTGCGAATCGGACATCCACAAAGACTGGGAAAATCTATTTTTCAGCAGCCTGAAAAACGCGAAAAGCAAGGATATCCGGGCCGGGCATTCATCGGTCGGTCCCCACCGTGACGACATCGCGCTCCTTGTAAACGGGAAAGACGCCCGGTCGTTTGCTTCGCTGGGACAGTGCACCACGGTGGCGCTGTCCCTCCGGATGTCGTCGGTTCTCCTGAGCGAACGATACAGAAAAGATGCCATGATATTCCTCTTCGATGACGCCGTGAGCTACCTGGACCCGGCGAGAACTTCCCGCGTCTTCCCGCTTCTGGAACACCGCGGCCAGATCCTGGTGACGGCGCCGTCGGACCGGGAACCCCGCCTGGCGGATTTACCTCACTTTACAATCCAGGAAGGAGCGGTGATGCTCCGGTGAGCGCCGCGCGCAGTCCCGAAACTATCGGATCCATCGTCAATGCCGTGCTTGCGGAACGCGGGTATCTTGCACCGGTGCGGGAATGGGGCGTGGTGAACGCGTGGCCCCGCATCGTGGGCGAAAAACTCGCGTCCGTCACAGAATGCTCCCGGGTCGAAACCGGCGTGCTGTTCGTTCGGGTTGCATCGTCGTCGTGGCGTCAGGAAATAAGCTATGTAAAGAAACAAATTCTCGATTCGATACGAAGAGAAACGCCATGCACCTCTATCAACGATATCGTCTTCTTCTGACTTTTCCCGGAGGCATTGTTCCATGAGCAACAGCGTTGTTGACGAAAACCAATACAGCGCGAAAAACATCAAGGCGCTCAAGGGTCTGGATGCGGTACGGAAGCGCCCGGCCATGTACATCGGCAGCACCGGGTCGACGGGCCTACACCACCTGGTGTACGAGGTGGTCGACAATTCCATCGACGAGGCATTGGCAGGCTATTGCAAGAACATCGACGTCGTGGTGCACACGGACAACTCCGTTTCGGTCGTCGACGACGGCCGCGGCATTCCCGTTGACTATCACGAAGAAGAAAAAATGTCCGCCTTGCAGCTCGTGCTCACTACGCTGCACGCCGGCGGCAAGTTCGACAACAGCTCCTACAAGATCTCCGGCGGGCTCCACGGCGTCGGCGTCTCCTGTGTCAATGCACTGTCGGTGACCCTCGAGGCTGAAGTGTACCGCGGCGGCAAAGTGTACTCAATGAAATTCAACCACGGCGATCCGGAAGAGGACGTCAAGGAAATCGGCGTCACCGACAAGACCGGGACCAAAATCCGTTTCAAGGCCGATCCTGCCGTGTTCGAGACCACCGAATACAGTTTCGATATTCTGTCCAAACGGCTCAGGGAGCTGGCCTTCCTCAACAAAGGCATCCGCATCACCATTGCCGACGAGCGCTCCGAGGACAAGAAACACGAGTTCTGCTATCCGGGCGGCCTCATATCGTTTATCAAATACCTCGACGAGAACAAGATCCCCATGCACGAAGAACCCATCTATTTCCTGCAGGAACGCGACGGCATGGAAATAGAGATTGTGATGCAGTACAACGACTCGTACGTTGAGAATATTTTCTCCTTTGCAAACAATATCAATACCGTTGACGGCGGCACCCATCTGATGGGATTCAAGCGAGGCCTCACACGCGCCCTCAATACCTACATCACGAGCTACAACCTGCTCAAGGGCAACACGTCCCTCGAGATCAAAGGCGAAGACCTGCGTGAAGGGCTCACCGCCGTGATAAGCGTCAAGCTGCCCAACCCCCAGTTCGAAGGACAGACAAAGGGGAAGCTCGGGAATTCCGAGGTCGCAACCACCGTGGAGGCGTCGGTGGTTGAGGTGCTCGGCGCGTACCTTGAGGAGAACCCTCCCGTTGCCAAGAAAATCGTGGAGAAATGCATAAACTCCGCCATCGCGCGCGAGGCGGCCCGCAAGGCACGACAGCTTGCGAGGCGTAAAACCCTCATGGACGGTGGCGGCTTGCCCGGCAAACTGGCGGACTGTCAGGAACGCGACCCGAAGAAATGTGAATTATTTCTTGTCGAGGGCGACAGCGCCGGCGGCAGCGCAAAAATGGGTCGGGAGCGGGCCTTCCAGGCGATTTTACCGCTCAAGGGAAAAATTCTTAACGTTGAAAAAGCCCGCATCGACAAAATTATCGAGCACGAAACCATCCAGGACATGGTGCAGGCATTGGGCACCGGCTTCGGCAACACCGAAGACGAGGACGGATTCTCCTCCGACAAGGTGCGGTACCACAAGATCATCATCATGACCGATGCCGACGTGGACGGTTCGCATATCCGCACGCTCTTGCTCACCTTCCTGTTCAGGCACATGCCCGGGCTCATCGAGAAAGGATTCGTGTATATCGCGCAGCCGCCGCTGTACCGCGTCAAATCGGGCAAAGATGAGAAATATCTCTTTGCCGACGAGGAAAAGGACAAGCTGGTGGAAGCATGGAAAGACAAGAAGAACGTTACCGTGCAGCGATACAAAGGACTTGGAGAAATGAACCCGGACCAGCTTGCCTCAACCACTATGAACCCGGCCACACGCTCGCTTTTGCAGGTGAAACTCGAAGACGGCATCGAGGCCGACAAGGTGTTCTCCATGCTCATGGGCGAGGACGTTGAGTCGCGCCGGAAGTTTATCGAGGAGAATTATTACAAAGTGAAGAACTTGGATATTTGACCATGAGCAATCGTTTCCGACTGTTATTGACAAATGATGACGGCTTTGACTCCGCGGGCATCAGGCGGCTTTACAACGTGCTGAGTGAGGAATATGATGTTGTCGTGGCAGCCCCGGCCAAGGAGCAAAGCGGGATCGGCCACGCTTTTACGTTCAACAAGCCGCTTCGATACAGCGATTTGCCGCCCGGATGCGCCATGAAAGGATACTCGATTGACGGCACGCCGTCCGATTGCGTCAAGTTCGCCATCAGCCACCTGCTCCGGGAAAAACCCGATCTTGTCGTGTCGGGAATGAATCTGGGCGAAAACTCCGGCATTTCGGGCCATTATTCCGGGACCGTGGCTGCGGCGCGCGAGGGCGCCTTCTGGCGGGTGCCGAGCATCGCATTTTCTCTGTGCGCAAGCGCCGGCGACTACCTTGAACCCTACTGCCGCAGAGCGCTCGGAATCTTGAAACGCATTGTTGCCGTCGGGCCCGGCCCCAACGGACGCTGCGCGTTCTACAACGTGAATTTTCCCGAATGTTCGCCGGACGCATGCCTCGGCGTCAAGGTGACGAGGCAAAGCATGGCCTTTTTTGATGACCGCTACCGCCGGGTGGATGGCCCGGAAGACGGCTATGTTGTGTACGGCGACAAGAAGGACGTCGAAATGCTTGACACATTCGACTCGCGCGCCCTCATGAACAGGTACATTACCGTGACGCCGCTCAGCTTCGACGCGACCGCGGAATGGGCCCTGCCCCTGCTTTCCGGGCTCGAAGGGCCGTAACCTTTTTGTATCGATTTAAGGAGACTGAATCTCATGGCAGACGACCCGCAAACACAGAACATCACCCCGGTATTTATTGAAGACGAGATGCGGAAATCGTATCTCGACTATTCGATGAGCATGATAACCGCTCGCGCCCTTCCGGACGTGCGCGACGGTCTCAAACCGGTGCATCGCCGCGTGCTCATGGGGCTCTCGGATATCGGCCTGGAGCACAACAAGCCAACAAAAAAGTGCGCCAATGTCGTCGGCCACGTGATGGCCAAATACCATCCGCACGGCGACGCCGCCATTTACGACACGCTCGTGCGGATGGCCCAGGATTTCTCCCTTCGCTACCCCATGGTGGAAGGCCAAGGGAACTTCGGCTCCATAGACGGCGATCCGCCCGCCGCCTACCGGTACACCGAATGTCGCATGACCGCGCTGGCCGAGGAGATGCTCGCCGACATCGACAAGGACACGGTGGATTTCGTGCCCAACTACGACGACTCCATGACTGAGCCGTCGGTACTGCCTGCAAAGGTGCCGTTTCTCCTGCTCAACGGCAGCACGGGCATTGCGGTGGGCATGGCCACCAATATGGCGCCGCACAACCTGAATGAAGTGATCGACGGCGTTGTTGCCTGCATCGACAATCCCGACCTTACCGTTCTCGACCTTCTCGCGTACATCCCGGGGCCGGATTTTCCCACCGGCGGCATCATCTACGGAAAGAACGGCATTCTTTCCGCGTACAAGACCGGCAACGGCAAACTCATCGTGCGCGCAAAGGCCGACGTAGAGAAACAGGGCGAACGCGAGCAGATCGTGATAACCGAGATCCCCTACATGGTCAACAAATCGGCCCTGCTCGAACGCATGGCCGAACTCGTGCGGGAAAAAACCATAGACGGCATTTCCTTTTTGCGCGACGAATCGGACCGGTCGGGCATGCGCATCGTGGTCGGCGTAAAGAAGGAGAGCTTTGCCGACGTGGTGCTCAACCAGCTGTACAAGTTTACAAGCCTGCAGGACACCTTTGCCATCAACAACCTTGCGCTTGTCAACAAGCAGCCGCGCCAACTGCCGCTCAAAGACCTCATCACATACTTTATCGACCACCGGCACACTGTGGTCACCCGCCGAACCCGGCACCTCCTCGCAAAGGCCCAGGAACGGGCGCACATCCTTGAAGGCCTCACTATCGCCATAGACCACATCGACGAAATAGTCGCTCTTATCAAGGCAGCCGCCTCCACCGACGACGCAAAACACCAGCTTATGGAACGGTTCTCGCTGTCGGAACTTCAGGCGCACGCGATCCTGGAAATGAAGCTGCAGCGGCTCACCGGCCTCGAACGCGAGAGGATCGAAAATGAACTTGCCGAACTTCGCCGCCTCATCGGCGAATACACCGCCATACTTGCGAGCCGGGAAAGGCGCATGGCCATCATCAAGAGCGAGCTCCTCGACATCAGGGCCCGTTTCGGCGACGCCCGCCGTACCGAAATCGTTGAGGCGTCGGATGAAGACACCGACATCGACATGGAAGACCTCATTCCCGACGAAGACATGGTGGTCACCATGTCGCATTCCGGTTACGTCAAACGATGCCCGGTATCGGCCTACCGGACGCAGGGCCGCGGCGGCAAGGGCGTGCTCGGCATGGAATCCAAGGACGACGATTTCGTGGAGTCCCTGTTTGTCGCGTCGGCGCACGCCTCCATCCTCTTCTTCACCAACGCCGGACGCTGCTACTGGCTCAAGGTCTACAAGATCCCCGAGGCGCTCCGCCAGTCGCGGGGCAAACCTATTGTCAACCTGATAAGCCTGAAACCGGACGAGAAGATCGCGGCGTACGTGCCGGTGCGCGTGTTCGACGAATCGCACTTTGTGGTGACCGCCACCGAGCGCGGCGTGGTGAACAAGCAGCCGCTGGCGGCCTACTCGAATATCCGCAAGGACGGCATCAACGCCATGCACCTCGACGGCGGCGACAGGATGATCGAATCCAAACTCACAAACGGCAACAACGACATCATCCTGGGCACGGCAAACGGCCAGGCAGTGCGGTTCCACGAGAGCGCCGCCCGGGAACTCGGCCGCAACACCCGCGGCGTACGCGGCGTACGGCTTGCGGGCAACGACCGTGTGGTAAGCATGATCATCGTCGACGAGTCGCAGCAGGTGCTCACCGTGACGGAGAACGGCTTCGGCAAGCGTACCGCCCTTGAGGAATACCGCAAGACAAACCGCGGAGGGTCCGGGATCATCAACATCAAGACCACGGAACGCAACGGCGCCGTGGTCGGGCTCAAGGGCGTCACCGGGGAGAACGACATCATGCTCATCACGAAGAACGGCATCATCATCCGCTGCGACGTGAACAGGATTTCCGTGATCGGCAGGAACACCCAGGGAGTGCGACTGATCAATCTTGACGAAGGCGACAAGGTAGTTGATGTTGCGCTGTGCGAAAAGGAGAGCGAGACGCAGGTAGCGCCGCTTTCCGACCCGGACGCGGCCGCACCGGACACAGCGGGTTCGCAGGAAGCCGGTTTGGGCAGCGCTGCGGACACTGCCCCGAAGCCTCCGGACCCGGACGAACCAGAAATACGTGGTGCGTAGCAGGCCGAGCCGGAGTGCATTCGCAAAGAAGAAGGGCGATTCTCCTCGCGGAGAATCGCCCTTCTTCTTTGCGAGGCGGAGCGCCTCGATCCGTGTGCCGCCCCCCCGCTATTGCCTGGACAAAACAATCAATGTTGCTATGACGGACAGAATGCTCACAATCTGGAATACCGCGGTGACCGTGTCCATGAAAACCTTGAAGTTGTTCTGGTACTCAATTTTTTGGGGGACAACCACGACATCGCCGGGCTCCAGGCCTGTTTCGAGGACATTCACATTCTTGTTGGTGACGATGCTGCCGTTGGCCTTGTATATGTAGATGTTTTTCTTGGCCGCATTATCCTTGAACCCTCCGGCCATGTCGACATAAAACCTCGCTTTCGCGTTTACGCCGTCAAATCTGAATGTTGCCGGATTGAATACTTCGCCGATAACCGAAACGGTCCCCATCTGCTTTGGAACAAAGACACTGTCGCCGTCCTCGATATTGAAATTCTCATAAGCCGCGGGATTGGTCAGGTCTATGACGATCCGTCCTGTCGATTCCTGCTCCCTCAATTTCGACAGCAGGGTCAGCTGCTGCTGCAACAGCGCCTGAGCATCCGCTGAACTCTGACCTTTTGAGGCAAGGTCCGTGGAAAGCTTCATCGCGTCGGTTTCGAGTCCCTTCACGTAATCGTCATTCCTTTTCTGCTCCAGCATCCTTACCGAACTACGGCAGACCAGCGCCGCGGGCAGGTACGCTTCCTTGGTAAATCCGCCGGCCCGCTCAATGAGATGCCCCAGGGTTTCCTTTTCCAGAACAACGTACTCTCCGGGGAACACAAATTCGCCTTTGAGCATCACCCGCCGCTCATCCTGCCAGCCCTTTTTGGTGCGGACGTACACCCTGTCGAATTTCTTGAGCAGCATGTTGTTTGATGAATCATTTGCAAGCGCGCAGCTCACGCAGAAATTGATTTTTTGGGTGGACACGATTTCACCGTCATAGGTCCGGCGGTAGATTTCTCCGAACTGGGGACTTGCCTCCTCGGTCAACCCGCCCGCCTTGATGATGAGGTCTCTGACTCTCATATTGTCGAGAAGGGTATCCTTGCCCGGGTTTGTTACCGCGCCGTCGATCGAGACGGTCCTGTCCGGTTCGAAGTAGTTCCGCGAGTACACGATTACCTCATCGCGGGGCTGCAAGGGAATATTGTCCGCCGAGGCATGGTCTGCGAGCCCTTTCTGGAGATTGAAAGGGACAAGACGGTTGAGATAGGTGGGCGGGTCTTGTCTCAGGATGAGGGCGTATTCGAAATACGTCTCCGGCAGAAGCGCGTTGAAGTCGGGCAGGATATCCGAAAGTCTCATGCCCGGTTTGTATTCGTATTTCCCGGGCCGCAGCACATTTCCGGAAAGATACACCGCGTTCCTGTTCATGTCGACAATAGGGAAAACCTTGACGATGTCGCCGTCCTGGACATCGAATTCCGGAATGGCCTGTCCCGGTTCGGAAGCGAGGTCGAGCACCACCTGCATCGCGTTGTCCTTGAACCGCTCTATCTGGATCCTGCTGCTCCACCCGGCGGGCGACACCCCTCCGGCCAGGCCGAGCGCCTCCTTAAGCGTCGTGTTCGGCTTGATTTCGTACAACGCGCTGCGCCGCACGTTTCCCGCAACGGCGACCATCTTCTTGACAACAGGAACCATGATGACGTCGCCCGATTTAAGCCTGACATTCGTGTTGTCTTTGCCGGAAAGCAGGAAGTCGTAAAAATCGACGGTTGCGATTGCAGCGCCGTTTCGCTTCACCTGGACATTCCGCAGAGACCCGCGCCTGGTGGGACCGCCGGCGGCGAACAGCGCGTTGGTCACGTTGGACAGCCCGCTCACGGTGTAAAACCCGGGCACCTTGACTTCTCCGACAATGAACACGCCGATGGACCGCAGTTCCCCCATGGAAACCGTCGCCTGCACGCCTTCGATGTTCTGGACCCGGTCGAGAATATTCTTCTGCAGTGCGTTGAACGTGAGTCCCGCCACCGGCACCGGTCCGATGTGCGGAATATTGATGCTTCCATTCCTGTCGACCGTGAGCCGGTATTCTCCCTCATTGATCCTGCCCCACAAAAGCACCACGATTTCGTCGCCCCCTCCAACCACGTAATCTGCCGGCGTTGCGACGTAGTCAGCGGGAGCAAACGTGGAGACCTTCGCCCTGGTAAAGGCGTCGAGCCCGAAAATAGTGAGGGTCCTCAGCAGGGAATCCGGATCAACCAGCCTGTTCCGAACGATGTTCTCGTACGTCGACAATTGCGCGGTCGTGTCGATTTTGAGGCGGCGAGCCGCGGCGCTGTCGGCCGAATCCGGTGTCGATACCGCATTTGATCCCTGGCCGGCCAGCGAATCCGGGTTCTGTTTTGATTTATAAAGATTTTTCGCCTCGGCAGGGGTCAGTCCGTTTTGTTGCATGTACTGTTTGGCAAGCGCGCTGTCCTGGGCCGTGAATTGCGAAAACGCGGCGCAGGCGAGTAGTGTCGTTGCCACCATTGCTTTTGTGAAGACCGAAGCCATTCGTGCAAATCCTTACGTGAGAACATCCGAGAACGATTTACAACCGTCAAGCGGCCATTCTTTTTAGTCTACCATCATTTACAATCAGAGACAACATAAAATATATAATTCCGACGATATCCGGTTCTCATAAATGATTGTCGCGGAACAATCTGCAGCCGCCGGTACGGAGCGCAATGCCGCACAGGCCGTTCACAGCATCGTGGGGCGCGCCGCCGGGTATCCCATCACACGCGATAATACTCCCGGTACCACTCCACGAACTTCCTAATTCCCTCATCAATATTCGTTTTCGGGCAATACCCCAGCTTTGACAATTTCTCAATGTCCGCGACCGTTGCCGGCACGTCGCCCGGCTGCATGGGCTTGAAATCGATCACTGCCTTTCTGCCGAGGTTTTTCTCTATTTCCCGGACAAAATCCATCAGCTCCTCGGCCCTGTTGTTTCCGATATTGTAAATTTCGTGCGGAACCGGATGCGACAGCGCGAGCAGAATGCCTTCCACGATATCGTCGATGTAGGTGAAATTTCGCTTCATGTTTCCCCGGTTGAACACCTCGATCGGCCTGCCTTCCAAAATCGCCTTTGTGAACAGGAACAGCGCCATGTCGGGCCTTCCCCAGGGGCCGTATACCGTAAAGAACCGCAGGCCCGAAGTCTTGAGCCCGTACAGATGGCTGTAGCAGTAGGCCGTGAGCTCGTTGGACCGCTTTGTGGCCGCGTACAGCGAAAGGGGGTTGTCGACCCTGTCCGATTCGGCAAACGGCAATACGGTGTTGCCTCCATAGACCGAGGACGACGACGCGTACACGAAGTTGTCCACGGCATGGCGGCGGGCGATTTCCAGCATGGTAAGAAAGCCCTCGTTATTCGACTTCTGGTAGGCAAAGGGATTTTCGATTGAATAGCGCACGCCTGCCTGGGCGGCCAGGTGGCACACCACGGTAGGCCGATCTTTGGCGGTAATCGAGGACAAACCTTCGTAGTCGCAGATGTCCATCCTGTGGAATTCGAAACCCTTCAGGGCGGCCAGGATCTTCAGGCGCGCTTCCTTGAGCGAGGGATCGTAGTAGGCGTTGACATTGTCGATGCCTACCACTTTCTTTCCCTCGGCAAGGAGCCGCCGGCACACGTGAAACCCGATGAACCCCGCCGCGCCGGTGACAAGAATCATGCGAACATCCTGCCTATTTTTGGCCGTACCGTTATGTCGCCGCCCCGGATCAGGACACCCCGGTCCAGCACGAGTTCGCGGTAATGGTACTGCTGTTTGAGAAATTCGTCGTGCGTCGCCATGATAACGGTTGTTCCCCAGCTGTTGATTTTCTGGAACAGAAGCATGATTTCCTTGGAAACGCCCACGTCGAGGTTGCCCGTGGGCTCGTCGGCAAGAATGATCCACGGATCGTTCGCGATGGCGCGCGCAATGCACACCCGTTGCTGTTCTCCCCCGGAAAGCTGCAGCGGACCGTACGAGCACTTGTGGGACAGGCCGGTAAGCGCAAGCACCTCGAACACCTTCCGTTTCACCTCGCGCTCCTTTCGCCCCGTCACTCGCATGGCAAAGGCGACATTCTCGAACACGTTGCGGTCGGAAAGCAGGCGGAAATCCTGGAACACGATCCCGAGCTTCCGGCGCAACAGGGGAATGTCCCGGCCGCGCATGTAGGTGGAGTCGTAGCCGCCGACGAATACCTGGCCCTTCGTGGGGAATTCCTCCATGTATATGTGCTTGAGCAGCGTGGTCTTTCCCGCACCGCTGGCGCCGGTGAGAAAGACGAATTCACCTTTATCAATGAATACCGAGATGTCCGAAAGCGCTTCGAACGATCCTCCGTACACCTTTGTCACATGCGAAAACTGGATCATAGACCGCCCTTTTTCCGGAGAAGAAAGTGCACGCGTTCGGAATGCGGCGTATGCTTTTTGAGGGAAAAATCGTCCCAGATGCCTACGATGTCGAACTGGGCGCCGGGGACAAAATCGCGTATCACGCTCACAGGAAAGACCTTTTGCGCATGGTGTTCCATGCTTTTCCGGTATAGGCCCGCTTCGTCGTCACCGACGAGCGGCGCCGGCCGCGCGAGGCCTCGGGCCAGGGCGGCCGCGACGCCGCCGGCCGGCTGTTCCACATCCCGATCCGCACAACGGCTGAAAATGGTGAAATCGTTGTATTGCACGCTCTGCAGGGCATGATAATAGCTGTGCCGGAAGTAAAAATGGTCGCCGAAGTCGTCGGAATCAACGTATTCGTTGAAATTGTTGACTGAATTAAACACCGTGGTTATGTCGAACAGAAACAGTCCGCCTGGCTTGAGCTGCCCGTGCACCTCGCCGAACAACCGGCAGTATGCGTCCCGGTCCTGGAGATAATTGATGCCGTCATACAGGAAGAGAACGAGATCGAATGCCGAAGCGGTCCTGAACGGGAGATGCCGGCCGTCGGCGCAGACTACTTTGCCGATGCGTTCCTTGGCCTGCTGGCACATCGGGTACGACAAGTCGGAGCCGACATAGGGGAAACCTGCCGCAACCATGCGTTCACCGAGCACGCCGGTGCCGCCGCCGATTTCAAGGATCGACGGCCGCCTCGATTCGCTGTAACGCCCGACGACCTGTTCGATAAGACTGTGCCAGCGGTGATACCCGACATGCGCCATGAGCCTGTCGTACAACGGAGCAAGAGCGCCGTAGTTCACGGGGACTACAACCTTATGTCAACGAATATCTCACGGCGCCATTTCTTCACAAGATCGAGCAGCTTCTTCTGCGCCATGATTTCTTTTGCCTTTTCGGAAAGGAGATCGTAATCGTCCTCCATGGTAAGCGCCCTGTTCTTCATCCGGTCGTCAACCCGGTACAGGGTGATTTCATTGCCGTCGCGCACTGGTGCGGTGATACCGCCCGCCGCAAGGCTGTCCAGTGCCATGCGCGCGGCCTCGGGCATGGAGAACAGTGGCACCCATCCGACACGCCCGCCGTGTGCCTTCGACTGCGCGTCGGTGGAAAAGCACCGCACCGCGTCGGTAAAATCGGCGGGCGTCTTTGCCGCCGTCCTCACCGAGTCGAGCTGTGCCATGGCCCGATGGATCGCGGCCTCCGGCGGCGTGACGCTCACGAAAATCTGCCGCACGTGGACCGTCTGGTCCTTTTTTGCCACGACATTCACAATATGGAACCCGAGACGCGACTCGATGATGTCGCTCGTTTGCCCCACGTTGAGGGAGAACACCGCTTCCTCGAATTTGAGCTCATTTAAAGTCCCCTTCGTGATAAAACCGAGATCGCCGCCGCTTGCGGCATTGGGATCTTCGGAGTACTGTTTTGCAACCGCGGTAAAATCTTCGCCTGCGTCAAGGTGGCGCTTGATGCTTTTTGCCTTTGCGAAGGCCGCCTGGCGGACCGAATCGGGCGTGCCGAGCTTCACGGCGATCTTGGACAGCAGCACGCTCTCCCCGATGGTCGGCAAGCTGTCTTTGTAGTCCCGGAAGAACTCCTTCACGTCGTTCTTGCTCACCGAAACCTGTCCCACGTACTGCTGGGTCACTTTCTGCTTTATCAACTGTTCCTGAATTTGGGAACGAAGCTGCGCCTTGAACTTGTTGAGCCCCATGCCGTATTTCTCGTGCAGCTCTTTTTCCAGTGCGTCCAAGGTCAAGCTGTTTTGTTCGAGGATCTGCTGAACATGGGCGTTTACGGCCTGGTCAACCTCGGTCTCCTTCAACACGATGTTGGAATCCTTTGCCGCGTGAACGATGAGCACCTTGCCGTCCACCAGGTCGCCGATAAGCTCCTTGCGCAGGTCGCGGAACCGCACGCTGTCGGGTTTCGCGCCCGCAGCGGTTTCGCGCACCATGATGTATGCGTCAAGCTCCGACTGGAGGATTGCGGAATCACCCACCACCGCGGCGATGCCGTCCAACCGGTCTGCGGCGTACAGCGCCGCTGCCGATGCGATACCACATACCGCTGCTGCAATCATCCGTATGATCACGCTGCTACTCCTGACTTTCTTTAGGCGAAGAATCCGCCGGTGCTGCCGGGACCTTTTCCGCTGAGCCCTCAGTTCCCGACGATTTGTGCTGATCGGTCACGATCTCCAGGTGCGCTTCAACGATCATCTTGGACCGCAGCGAGGAAATAAGACGCTCGATCGCGGCGTTCTGCATCTTAGCCGCGAGAATGTTGGTGATGTCGTCTTTCACCTCCGACAACTGGCACAGGGTACCCTTGGGCTGCCTGTCGAGCACGCGCACGATGCAATATCCCGAGCCGGTCTTGATGACGTTGGAGGTCCCGTTGATCTTGGTGGAAGTGATTTCCTGTGCAACCTCTGCAGGGATCTCGTCCAGTTTGGCATAGGCTGCATTCTTGGGATCGGGCGCCGGCGCCTTGGAATACTGCGAGGCAAGATTCAGAAAATTGTCGGGCGTGACGAGCGAGCGGACCTTGAGCGCCGTGTTGTAGTCGTCACACACGATTTGGAGGTATTTCGCAACATTCTTTTCACGCACGAACTTGGTTTTATTGTCGTTGTAATAGTTTTCGATCACGTCTTCGGGCACCCGTATTTCCTGCAGCGGTACGGCGTTGCGGCTTATCATCTCCGCGCACAGCAAGTCTTCCTTCATGCGTCTGAGGCGGCCGCGGATGATTTCGTCTTTATCGATCTTGAGCCGGACGGCCTCGTTGTACAGGATCTTGTTGTCGATCCATTGCTTGACATAATTGACAATCTGTTCCCGCGTAACGAAGTCGCTGTATTCGGGCGGAATACTCTTGTACAGTTCGTCGAGCGTGAGGACATCCGCGCCGACGCGCGCCACCACGGGCCCCTTGGGGCGGTTCGCGCAGTTCACAAGCGCGGCTGCGAAGCACGCCGCAAGGAGCCCCGCAACCAGAACATGTCTCGTTGGTTTCATAAATTATATGAAAAATACATGATGGAGCGCGGGAAAGCCACGCGCTTCAACCCTGCGACGCAAGCAAATCTCGCGTTTCGAGCGCCATATCCTCCACGGATTTTGCCTGCAGGTGCGTCCGGAGCATCATCGGTTTCCCATTGACAATATCGAATGGCCGCTTCGCTTTTGAGACGATCCGTCCTATCCGCTCCCGCACCGCGGCGTCCTCGCCTTCAAACGACAACGCGCATCGCCCGTCGGGCGTAACGGTCACTTTTGCGCATCCGAGGCCGCGAGCCAGCACCTTGATCCGGATGAGCAGCAGGAGGGACAGAACGCTTTTCGGCATGGGGCCGAACCGGTCGGCCAGCTCACGCTCCACGGCATTCACGTCCGCCGGCGAATCCGCTCCCGACAATTCCTGGTACACGGAAATCCTGGCCGTGCCGTCTTCGATGTAATCGGTGGGAATGAACGCATCGAGCGGAATGTCGAGGGTGACGTCTTTTTCCTGGACAAGCGGCTTCTTCTCGCCGCGCAATTCTTTCACCGTTTCCTCGAGCAGCCGGCAATACAGCTCGAACCCGACCGCCGCGATGAACCCGTGCTGGTGCACGCCCAGGATATTGCCGGCCCCGCGGATCTCAAGGTCGCGCATCGCAATCTGGAAGCCGGACCCGAGGTCGGTGTACTGCTCGAGCACGCGCAGCCGCTTGAGCGACAGCTCGCTTGCTTCCCGGAACGACGGTGCGAGGAAGTAGGCGTACGCCTGCTCCGACGAACGTCCCACCCTGCCGCGCAGCTGGTACAACTGCGACAACCCCATGGCGTCGGCGCGGTTCACGATGATGGTGTTGACATTAGGGATATCCAGCCCGTTTTCGATGATGACGGTCGACACGAGCACGTCGAACCGGCCCGCGATAAATTCCTTCATGATGCGTTCGAGCTCCGATTCGTGCATCTGGCCGTGCGCGCACACCACGCGAGCCCGCGGGACCATGGCCTCGATGGTGTCGCGCAGGGCGCCGAGGGTCTGGATCCGGTTGTGCACCACATAGGTCTGGCCGCCGCGGTCGAGCTCGTTTTCGATTGCGGTCTTGAATATCTCGTCGTGCGCTTCCATGACGTGCGTCTCGATGGGCAGGCGGTTGCGCGGCGGCGTGTTGATAATGGACAAGTCGCGCGCGCCGATGAGCGACAGGTGCAGCGTGCGGGGGATGGGCGTTGCGGTCATCGAGAGAACGTCCACATTGTACCGGTACTGCTTGAGCCGCTCCTTGTGCCGCACCCCGAACCGCTGTTCCTCGTCGACCACGAGCAGCCCCAGGTTCTTAAACGCGATGTCCCGGGACAGCAGGCGGTGGGTGCCCACAAGAACGTCCACCGCTCCGTCCTTGACACGGGCGAGAACGTCTTTCTGCTCGCGGGGCGACAGGAACCGCGACAGCATGGCGATCTTCACGGGAAAATTCGCCATACGCTCCGTGAGCGTGGCAAAGTGCTGCGCCGTCAGGATGGTGGTGGGCGCAAGGATCGCCACCTGGTATCCGCCCATAGCAGCCTTGAACGCGGCGCGCATCGCCACCTCCGTCTTGCCGAAGCCCACGTCCCCGCACACAAGCCGGTCCATGGGCCTTTTGGATTCCATGTCCTTCTTTACCTCGGCGATGGCGCGCGCCTGGTCGGGCGTTTCCTCATAGATAAAGGAATCCTCGAATTCCTTCTGCCACATCGTGTCTTTTGCAAACTCTATGCCCTCAAAATACTGTCGCTTCGCATACAATTCGATAAGCTCCTGCGCCATCTCCCTGAGCGATTCTTTGGTGCGCGCCTTGAGCCGCTCCCACGCCTCGCTGCCGAGCTTCGACAGCGCCGGCACGACCGATTCCTTGCCGATGTATTTCTGGACTTTGTGGAAATCCTCCACGGGCACGCTGAGCTTTGCGTTGCTCTGGTACGCAATGAGCATGCAATCGCGGCCCGCGCCGGCCGCCACAACGCGCTCGACTCCCAAAAACCTGCCGATGCCGTGGTCGACATGCACAACGTAGTCGCCGGGCGACAGCGCATCGTAGGAGGGGAGCGCCTGGCCCGCCCGCGCCCGTTTGTGGACTATCTGCCGGGTGGGCTGGCGGTTGAACAGCTGGATGTCGGTATAATACAGCCGTTTGTTGATTTTGTCAAAGAAGCCGCGGTGCAGAAACCCCGTGCACATCTTGACAAAAGGACATCCTTCGCCGATAAGTTCCCACAGGCGCTCGGCATGGCCCGCATTGCCGCACACCAGGATGGTTTCGTCACCTGCCGCGTCGTGGGCGGCAAGGTCGGCCACGAGGGGTTCAATGGTCTGCGGAAACGCGGGCTGCTCGGCCATTGAGCAGGCAGCGGTCCACGTCGCGTCCGAGCCTTCAACGGTGTCCACGTACACGCGGGTAAACAACGAGATGCCGTCCGCGATGTCCTGCCCGGGCATGAGCAGCTCATGGGGGGGAGAGACAAAAGCGGCAAAAGCCTCGGGCACGCGTTCCAGATGTCGCTCGTAATTCTGCACGCATTCGTCAATGCGGCGCAACGGCGGAAGCAAGTCGTCCCATACGACAATCGCGTCGGCGGGCAGGTAATCGAACAGCGACGCCCCGGGAAGCCCGAACCAGTGTGAAAACCACTCGATGCCGTCGTGGTCCAGAAGCGTTTTCCACTGGTGCGACAGCTTGGCAAAGCCGCTTTCCATGTCCCGTTGTCCGGAAAACCGTTCCGCCATAGCGGCCAGCGCGCGCTCGATCTGGTCGTTTGAGAGACAGTATTCCTTCATGGGGAATATTTCCACCTGCTCGCGTGTTCCGGAAGTCTTTTGTGTGAACACATCGAATTCGCGGATGGATTCGATGACGTTGCCGAAGAATTCGATGCGCACCGGGCCGTCGGTCATGAAGGGATAGATGTCGACGATGCCGCCCCGTATGCAGAAAGTTCCCACATCCGCAACCATGGTCTCGCGCCTGAACCCGTTGTCGGCAAGCCACGACGAAAGCGTTGCAAGGGGAATCTCTTCCCCGTTGTTGAGCCTGATGATCCGGTTGAACAGGTCCTTGGGCGGCGGCACTTTCTGGACAAGCGCTGCATGAGGGGCGACATACACCGCCTTCTTTCCATTGAGGAGCTGGGACAATACGGTAAACCTGCCCTCAACCACGGGGCCAAAGGGCGATTTCATGTTGTAGGGTATTGCGTCACGCGACGGAAACAGGGAAACCGAATCGTCGCCCAGAAGCGAGCCGCACTCTGCGCTGAGCACTTCTGCCCGCTTGCTGTTCTCCACGCACGCGATCACGGATCTGCCGGATGCGGAAAAAAGGCCGGAGACCAGAAACGCGTCGCTCGAACCTGCGCATCCTGTGAACAGCGACGACTCCGGCCGCCGGCCCAGCCATTCGCTGATGCCGGGGAACGTTCCCCGAGACCATTGTTTTGAAAGGGGTTCTATTGGCATGGGATTTTCAAATTACCGAAAAAAACAATTGCCGGCGGACAATCATGAAAATACTTTGGGCATTTGTTTGGTTTCTTGGAATAGTGTTGGTCAGCAACGAGAGAGTAAACGGAGTCCGATCTTCCTATTGACTGCTTGCATTGCATGAATCATATTTGAATCACGCAGAATCATTAATGATTCATCGCATCCAGGAGGGAAGATCAGATCATGACAGCGCTCACCATCAGACATATTCCGTCTCCGGTGGAAAAAGCGATACGCCGGAAAGCCGTTCGCGATCACGTGAGCCTCAACAAGGCGGTGGTCGGCATGCTCGAGGAGTCGGTGATCGGCAAGCAAAAAAAACAGTCAAAGCGGTACCACGATCTCGACTGGCTGTACGGAACCTGGAATAAGAGGCAATCCGACGATTTCCGCAAGCGCCTGGCGGAAACCAGGAAGATTGATCCGGAGTTGTGGCGATGAACGGCATTCTCCTGGATACGTCCGCATATTCAGCCATGGCGCGCGGCAACAAGAAAGTGCTCGATGCCGTGCAAACAGCCGAGAATATCGGCGTAAACCCCGTGATTATCGGCGAGCTGCTCTCGGGTTTTTCGCAAGGAACCTTTGCATCACAAAACCTGAAGCAACTGGAACTGTTCCTCGACTCGCCCCGCTGTGTCGTATTGCCTATAGTCAAGGAGTCTGCCCAGCGCTACGCCCATATTTATAGCGCCCTTCGCAAGGCGGGTACGCCGATTCCCACAAACGACCTTTGGATTGCCGCCACCGCCATGGAGCACGGGCTCACCGTGGTTACCCTGGATAAGCACTTTGCGCTCGTGCCGCAGATATTGGGCAGGGTGTGCGAGGGATAGTTTGTGTAGAAGAGTTCCATTCCCTTAGCGCGCCGCCTTCCATCTGCATGTTACTTGGCTTGCTCAGGACATTCCACGTCAATGGCAACATCATTGCATCTGTTGCGGTCAATGGTATAGTATACAGTGAGTCAACATAAAAGGTATCGGGAATGACAGTGGTTAAGACCAGTGATGGATTAATGGCAAGGGCCTTGATTTCAGCCGTAGTCAGTGCTCTATTGTAAATCCTTATGTCATCAATAGTTCCTTCAAATTGCCCACCGAGTTCAGGCGATTCAAGTCCAATAAAAAGTGGCTGTGTTGAGTTCGCAAAAACAATCTGATATTGGGCTGCATTAACTAATATTGTGTCCGCGTAAAGCTTGACAGAATCTCCATCATAAGTGACTACGTAATTATGCCAGATTGTTGATGCAAGCCCCAGAGGGGCGTCCAACAGATAATTTTGAGGTCCATTATTTAAACCAATTGAAATTCCTGTCGCACCACCAGAAAACCTAATGCCGGTGCCTCCAACGGCTCTAGGTTTGCTCACAAAAGTTCCTCCAGTTGTCGAATAAACCCAAACGGAAATACTGAATTGACTAGTAAAATGAAAACAATTTGCATCAGGCACTTCTACATAGGAATTATTGAGACTCAATGCGTTGCTATCTAGACCGAATCTGTCTTTAACAAATTTGGCTCCGATAAGGCTTCCACTGTGAATTGTTCCGTTATTTCCGTAAGACGTGGAATCATTCGCGTTCCTGTTAAATTGATAATACGCAACCAATCCATTTTGCAAGTCTATTCCTACTGCATTGAAATGGCAGACGGCAAGAATCCCACAGAAAAACAGAATCGTTCTGGTACGCATCAGAAAACCCCCTCCGGTTGAAGTTTCCGTCAAAAGAGAAAAACATTTTGCGCCTAATTCTGATTGTGAATTCACAAAAAAAAGAGGCGCGAACTCCAAGTCCGTGTCTCTTCCGAGGGCTAGCACACCCTGTCACAGAAACACAAAACGAGAAGCCGCGCCCTTTCGGGCGCGTTCCCGCGAGTGTCGTTTCTGTGACAGGAAAAGTGCTAGTTTTCGGAAGAAGCGATACTGCGTTAACGCAATTTCTGCTTTATTTTAACTTATCATCTATCCTTTGCAAAAGCCTTAGAAGTCCTGTTGTTTTCAGTATACATTTTCGCATTTCGCCACGCAAATTTCACCCGCTATCTCTCCCCTACTTCCCAAACCCCATCTTCTTCTTCCCCTCCGGCGAATAAAGGCTTTTCCCTTTCCTGCGCTTGGGCAGACCAAAAGGCGTCGTGGATTCAGTCTGTTGCGTTGCAACAGAGTAATGCTGCGTGTTCTGCTGACAAAAGGGACAAAAGGCTACGGTGGCGTCGGACGTTGAACCAGACAGGTTTACCCGCCCGCATTTCGAGCAGGCAAGGTCATGGAGCGGTTTTGCCGGCAGGCGCGGGAGAAGTCTCGGCTTTTTCATGGCAGCACGTCCATGGGAAAAGTATATGGGACAAAAACAGCCGTGGAAATGTCGCTGGTTATATGAACCGCGCCGGACTCACGTTGAAAATGACCGCAAGCCGTTTCGCGATATCTTTGCTGATCGCACGCTGTCCGGTTTCGAAATCGGAAACACGCTTCGCGCTTGAGTTTATTTTCTCTCCGAGCGCCGCCTGTGACAAGTCATGCGCCTCGCGCAGGAGCCTCAAAAGAACTCCGGGCGTCAGCTCCCTATCAAGTTCCCTGGCCAGATCGGTCTTTTCCCATTCGACATATTCTTCATTGTCAGGGCGCACCACATAATGGGAATAGCGGTTCTGGATCTCGTGGATAATCCTTTGCGGCGTCCTCGGCTTGAACGTCAAATTAATAGGGCGCGTTTTCGCGGCTACCGGCATAATACACCTCTATGATGATTGTGTTCTTTTCATGCCGCCAGCAGGCGGCATAGTGATACGTTAAGTGACAATGGTACTCGTTTTCACTCAATTTACCATAGTTCTGCCATCCGTGCGGCCCCGAAACCCCAGAGTCGGTAAGTACTTTGACCAGTGCACCGAATTTTAATTGCACAACGCTCGGCAGGACCTTGAGATTCTTGAAAACGGATTTCTTGACCATCACCTTGTACGTCTTGCTTCAATATACCCCATTTTGGAGGTTATGTCAATTCCTTTGTACGTTTAGACTTTCCCAGACAACGAGTGAACGGACTTGTCATTCCAGCCGTCCCGCAGCCAGCCGCCGGGGCCAAACGAAAAAAGCCCGTTTCCCCTTGTATTTACTAGGAAATCGGGCTTTCTTGATAATTGAGCTAGGCGGGATTTGAACCCACGACTCTCGCCTTAAAAGGGCGATACTCTACCGCTGAGTTACTAGCCCGACGTGTAAGCATGCGGATGCAAAAGCGATATAAAATATATCTGCTGCAGGAATTTTTGCAATTGTTAGGTATTTCAGCAAAATTAATAATGTTTATGGGATGCTGAGCGGGTGCGGCAATATCAAGATAAAATTCTGGATTGCTGAGCCGGTGCGGCGTGGAGGTACCCTTGGCAAGCCCGAACCTTTTGTTGCGCGCACCGTACTATCACCCGGTTACAAGATTCTCTACCGAACTAACTAGTCAACTTTTTAACTTCTCAACTTCTCAACTCGTCAACATAGGATTGGTTCATTGGTCTTCACAACTACACTTCGAGGGTGCCCCCCAGCCCAGGATTGGATTCTCGCACTTACTCCACTATGGGGTCACCCGGCTCAGCCATCCAGATACATTTATTCATTACAGATTTCCGGCTCAGCCATTCAAATGCATTTGATTTGTATTTGGCATTTGCTGAGTGCACACTAGAAACACCCGGTTACAAAGACGCAGCCGTAAATCATGTTTCAACCCCTTGACCCTTCAACTCACCATCACTTTTCTTATGCTCGCATGCGTTCAATCTACAATCGTCAATCTGCAATCTACAATTATTATAAGTACACCTTCATCTGCATCGACAGCACGTGCAGCCCCGTCGAATTGTAGTAGTTCTTCCCGATCTCGCCGTGATAGGTGAGGTCGACGGTAAAATGGGTCGCGAAGTTGAGGTGGGCGTTCGCCTCGATGGTGTGGGTTATGCCGCTTGTAAATCCCTGGGCCACGCGAGGGTCGATGATGTTCTGGATGCCGACGAACGAATAGGTATAGGAAACCTCAACGGAACCCTTCTTGAATACCTGCCACTGCGCGCCGGGAACGATGCGGTAGTACCAGCCGCCGTCGGCCGAGGAGTCCTCGAACGCCCACCCGCCGGTCTCCTTGCAATACACGGTGATCGGCTTGATAATGCTGAATTTCTCGGTGAGCTGGCCGTGCCTGTCGCTGATCTCGTAGCCGTCCTCGCCGTACGGATCGGTCCTCCACAACCACAGCATGGCGCCTTCCACGCCCACATACCAGGGATCTTTGGTCCGGTCCAGCCCGCCTCCCCACTCGATGCCCTGTTCGTAATAGTCAGAAAGTTTTTTGGTAAACGGTTCGGCGTAGAGCTTGCCGTGAAATCCCTTGAGGCTGTCCGGGTTCCATTCGACGGTCTGCCGGTACAACACATTGGAAACCTGCAGGGGTATCGAATCGCCGAACCCTTTCTTTGAAAACAGCGACATGTAGCCCGGGACCCATGATGCTGCGGGCAGGGTTGCGGCCATCGACACATTTTCTTCGCTGGTAAGCGAGCCGAACCACGACAGGTCCCGCAGAATCCCCGCCAGGTGTTTCTTTTCGGGAGAGAACGACCAGTTGAGTAAAAGGTGAGTCTTGCGCACCCTTCCCTCCTGGGTGCTGTCGTACACTTCCCGCTGCTCCAGGAAGTAGTCTCCGTTCGCCTTGGGAATATAGGTGTGGAGCGAATCGCTCCACACCGCGTCGCCGCGCCCCGGCTGGGCATACACGCCCACCGTCTGGTAGGTGGACGCCTGTTCCACGTTCACGCGGTATTCCTGGTGGGAGGTGAAGCCGCTCGTCGGCAACGATACGTCGCTTTGCGCGGTGACCAGCACGGTGGACGTTTTCTGGCCGTTGAAAATGTCAAAATCAAGGTAGTGGCTCGTGATGTCCACCTTCCAGGCTTTGGTAAGCGCCCGGGAAAACGATTGGTCCCACGTAACAGACCTTCCCGTGTCCTGAGCGGCGAATTCGCTTCCGGTTCCCTTTCTTTGAAGCTGATAGAACACGGCCTCGCGAAACATCCAGGGAGTCCATGTCATTGTCGCGCCAACCCCGGCCTTGCCGCGGTTGTCGGAGTCCTGGTACTTGCGCCACTCATCGCTGGCCGAAAGATCCCAGTCTGTGCCGAACAACTTGAGCCGGGCGTCCACGTTGTCGCGCCTGGTGTTCTCGTCCCAAAGGAAATGGCGGAACAGGCTGCCCTGATATTCGAGAGAATAGTTCTTGAACACCGTCGCCTGCACGGCGCCGCCGATCCGGTCGGTGTGAAGCTCGTCGTCGTGCCGCAGCTGCCCGTACGTTACTTCCGCCCAGGTTCCCGGCAAAACCGTGCCGCCTGCGCTCGTGAGCCAGCTTTGCCGCCGTCCCGACCGCATGTCGTCGCTCGTGTCGTCCCAAGCCTGGCTTCCTTCGTAGGTGCTCACCACCTCGCGCGTAAAATTGGGCGTAATGTACAGGTGGCTGGCCGAAAGCCAGAGCGAGCGTTGGTCAAGCAATTTCCTTCCCAGCAGCAGGCTCGCATCGGAAGCCGAACTTGCGACGTCGTTGTTGTTGGATGACGCAAGGTTCTTGTCCACGTCCGTTCCTGCAACGTCAACCGTGGCCGATACCCATTTGTACGGCTTGAGGGAAACCTTGATCTCGCCATTCGCCGTGCCCTGGGGAAGCGGGATCGTGGTGGAGTCGGTTGCCGTGCCCATCCCGGGTCCCACGTATTTGTAAATAGCGCCCGGCAGCTCCGGATGGGCGTTCTTGGTGGCGGAGTCGACCGCGTATGCGCCGCCCCCGGGTCCCCGTTCCGTAAACCACACCTCGTAGAACCCCGTGTCCTGAGTCGGGAGCTGCGGGTTGTACATGGTAAAGACATAATGGCCGGAAACCAGTGTGTACAGCGGCATCAACTGGCTTTCCTGCGCCACCTCCTGAGCAAGAACAAGGCGGCCGCTGGGGTGCTGAGGCGCAGAATCGCCGGATTGCGCCATCAGCGCCATATCGCTTGCGGAAATGGAATTGTCGAGCGGCTGGTTCTTGTCGTCGGCCTCGTACCAGATGCCGCCCTCCACCTTCACCGACGAATCGGGCAGCGCCCCGGAAACATCGGCGCCCACGAGCGTCCGCTGATAATCGAACAGCCGGTACTCGTATTCCACCCGGATGATGTCGTCGTCCTGGATGAGGGTCTTTGGGGTAAAGGTTATTGTCCCCATATCGTAGCCGACCGTATAGTCGGCCAGGTCGCCTTCGGCCCGTTTTTCCCCGTTTACGGTAAGCGAAACCGTGCCGCGGATCGGCATGATCATGCCCTGCTCGCCTTCCCCCGTCAGGTAATACGGCCCTTGGAGCCCGCCTCTTCCCTTGAGGGTCTGGATGGTGAACTTGCCCCCGCAGATCGCGCCGAACGCCTTGACGGTGAATCGGGACGAGGAGATTCCCGCCAGGCCGGGCGCGCCGCCTGCCCCTCCGCCCCTGTAGGCGGCGGAAATGCCCGTAAGCTTTTTCTGGTCGCCGGTAAATATGCCCCCCGACACCGGCCAATAGACGTACTGGTCCCCCACGACAAGTGAATACTTCGGATTGTCAAGCTCGACATAGATCCTGTCGAAATCGGAAAGCTCGCGGGTCCCCTCGATGTTTGTGCCCTGATCGGTGAGGTGGCCCGACAGCGTGGTGTGGGGCGCCACGTCGCCGGACAGGCTCACGTCGAGCGCCTGCTCCAGGTTCATGCCGCCCGCCGTGCCCACGGACATGTTGATGCTCTTGTAGCCGCTGAGCGTGACGTTGTCTTCGGCAAATTCGCCGGCCCTGATCTTGAACAGCGAGTCGCGGATCAGCACCATCGTATCGTGCGCGCCCGCGAAACGTTTTTCGAAAAGCGAATACATCCTCGGCATGCCGAAATTGAACGTCGCGTAGCGGATGCGCAGCACTGCGCCCTTTTCGAGGGGCCCCGCAAACATGAGCCCGTTCGCCTCGTCGACAAAGACGTAAGGAGGGACCTCAAGCGTGTCGCTCCGGGCCTTTCCGGAACTGTCCTTGACAAGAGGAGTCGACAGAGAAACGAGGATCGACGAGGTGTCGATAAAGTACCTGCCGAGGGAATACGGGCCCGGGCCGCCGTCGGCTATGATGGTGGTGTCCACGTTTGCGCAGAACGCGGCGGTGACGGCAACAATGATCAGCGGTCCGGCTCTCAGCGTGTTCTCGTTTCTTTGCAGGAAAAAGTGCGGCATTGCAGTCGAGGTATATCCATCCCCTCACCGGAATCGTTCCGGGGCGATTGCCGCGTCGTTTCGCTTCTCGCAATAGCGTAATGGCAACCCTTGAGGCTGCCCTAAATATACTCCCCGGGCTTTCTTTCAACCTCCGAATCGCACCAGTAGTAATTAGTTTGGCGGGGTGATTTATTTTTGAAGTTGTACCATGACGCGATCCATCGACAACCGCCTCGACTTTCTTTCGCCCGTGGGCCTCGTTCCCGGCCTTGGCCAAAAGCGCGTCCTGGCGCTCAACGAATCCGGCATCTTCACCCTCGGCGACCTCCTTCACCACTTCCCGCGCCGCTACATCGACCGTTCGGCGGTGACTCCCCTAGGGGCCTGCGGCGGCAGGATAGGCTCAACTGTCAATGTACTGGCCACCATCACCAGGGCGCGCGTCGAGCGCGGGCGCCGGCCCCGGCTGCGTCTGCAGCTTTCCGATTCAACCGGGACCATGGAGGCGCTGTGGTTCGCGGGAGTCGCCTTTTTTCGCAAGACCCTTACCCCCGGCCTGCGCGTGCTGTGCACGGGTACGGTGTCGTACCATACCGGCGTGCAGATGGTGCACCCGGCCATCGAGCGGGTCGCAGAGGGCGCCACCGCGCCCAGCATTCTCTTTCTGCCGGTGTATCCCTTGACGCTCGGTATGAAAGAAGCCGGCGTCTTCCAGAAACTGCTGCAAAAGATAATTGTGTGGGCGGTTGACAATATCCAGCACTATCCGCAGGTGCTCCCGCGCTCCATCGAGGACAAACACGGGTTCCCGCCTCTTGACAGATGCATCCGCGAGATGCATCTGCCGACTCACCCCGACCGCCTCGACGCGTACCGTGCGCGGCTTGTGTACGAAGAGCTCTACCGCCTCGCGGTAACGCTCCGGTGGAGCAAGCGAAAATTCGCCCTGCCCGGCCGTTCCATGACGCCCGGGCCCCTGTTTGAGAAGGCCCGCGCCCTGTTTCCCTTCACGCTTACCGCAGAGCAGGAAGAAGCGGTGTCGGTGCTGCACGCCGATGCGCACAGGCGCAGCCGCATGCACCGCCTCCTGCAGGGCGACGTCGGCTCGGGCAAGACCGTAGTGGCATTTCTTTCCTGCCTGCCCGCCCTCAACCATGGCATGCAGGCGGCGTGGCTCGTCCCCACCGAGATCCTCGCCCGCCAGGCCTATGCAACGCTCTCCGCCTGGCTGTCCAGTCTTGACATACGCCACGATCTGGTTCTGGGGCAGAGCCCGCCGGCGGACCGCAGGCGCATCGCCGGTGGCCTGTCGGACGGAAGCCTCAAATTCCTCGTGGGAACTCACAGTCTGCTTTCGCCCTGGATAAAGTTTTCGAAGCTCGGCATGATTGTCATTGACGAACAGCACAAGTTCGGCGCCGAGCAGCGCCTGAGGCTCGCGGAAAAGGACCCGGCCGCCGACCTGCTCGTCATGTCGGCAACGCCCATTCCGCAGACGCTCGCCAAAACGCTCTACGGCGACCTCGACGTCGTTTCGATCCGGTCGACGCTCTCCGGGCGCCGGCCGGTGAGCACCCATTGTGTCCCGGAAACCAAGCGGGCCGGCATGGAACAATTTATCCTTGAGGAAATACGCAAGAACAACGGCCAGGTGTTCTATGTGGCGCCGCGCATCGAAAAGGACGATGATGCGGACGACGGCGTGGAACTCAAGGATGTCCACAGCGTGTTCGACTCCCTTCGCAGGGGACCGTTCGGGTCCGTGGAGATGGCGTTTGTCCATGGCAGCTCGGCTCCGGACGAGCGCGAAAAGATCATGAAGAAGTTCGCCGCCGGCGGAATCCAGGTGCTCGTAACCACAACTATTGTGGAAGTGGGGATAGACGTGCCCGGCGCAACCGTGCTGGTGGTGGAAAATGCGGACCGGTTCGGATTGTCACAGCTGCACCAGATTCGCGGAAGAGTGGGCAGATCGTCAAAGAAGTCGTACTGTTTTCTCCTGGCAAATGCCTTGCCGGACTCGCCCGCGCACAACCGGCTTGCGTACTTTTGTTCCCACCACAACGGATTCGAAATTGCGGAACAAGACCTTCTCATGCGCGGCCCGGGAGAAGTGAGCGGGTTCCGCCAGACCGGGTGGGAAGATCTCAAGCTGGCCGACATGTTGCGAGATGCAAACCTGTTTTGCGAAATCCAGAACGATATTGAGGAACTGTTCGCACAATCCGGCAGGCCAGCGCCCCTGTAACAAGCACCAATTTTTTAATTGGCTTGTTCATCCTTTCAATTTATTTTAATGTTACTATCTCTTTTTGGACTCGAAATATCAATATATTATATTACTTCCCTGTTAAATTTCTTGTGCCGCCCACAAGAGCACAGGGATGCCATAAGGACAACCTTGCTTTCTTACTCTCACAAAACGGGTAGAATTCTATGATTCCAGTCATCGTGTGTTCGCTTTACGTCCTATGCTCCATTGCGTTGCTGGCCTACGGCGCGCAGTGTTACATCCTGACCTATCTCTACCTGAAGAAACGAAACTCACGGCTCAGCTTTCAGCGTAGGACTATGGTCTATTTCGATACCATAACAGACGAAAAGCAATACCCTCTCGTTGTCACCCAACTTCCAATGTATAATGAAAAGACCGTTGCCAAACGTATCATCGAAGCCGCCGCCGCCATGGACTACCCTGTTTCCAGGCACGAGATCCAGGTGCTCGACGACAGCTCCGACGAAACGCTCGCCCTTGTCGACAAAACAGTGGAAGACCTCAGGAAGAAAGGCCACAACATATCCGTGGTGCGCCGGCCCAACCGCACGGGTTTCAAGGCGGGAGCTTTGCAGTACGGCCTCAATTTCACCAATGCCGAATTTGTCGCCATCTTCGATGCAGACTTTGTGCCGCACCCGGATTTTCTCAAGAAATCAATATGCTTCTTTATCAACAGGCCGAAACTGGGCCTTGTCCAGGGACGGTGGGCGCATCTGAACAGCAGCGCGTCCCTTATCACGCGCGGCCAGGCAATGGGAATAGACGGACATTTTATGGTTGAGCAGGCGGCGCGGAGCTGGAACGGATTGTTCATGAATTTCAACGGCACTGCCGGCGTGTTCCGCCGCGAGGCAATCGAATCGAGCGGCGGATGGCACCACGACACCCTTACCGAAGACATGGACCTTTCCTATCGCATGCAGCTTAAAGATTGGGAAACAGAATACGTGCCCGACCTCGAAGTGCCTGCCGAACTCCCGGAAGACATCAATGCATTCAAAAACCAGCAGTTCAGGTGGGCAAAAGGGTCCATTCAAACGGCCCTCAAAATTGTTCCGATGCTTCGCGCAAAGAAGCTTCCCCTGTTCAAGTTTTTCCAGGCCATCCTTCACCTCACGCATTACACCGTGCATCCGCTCATGCTCATGCTCGCGTTCCTTACCACGCCGGTCTTATTTTTTGTCAAGGTGTATATGCACCCGGTGCTGCTGGCGTGTGTGATCTGCGCCATGGTGCTGGCCACGAGCGGCCCGGCCAGCATGTACATGATCTCGCAGCATTATCTGGGTAACAAGGTCCGGCGAAAAATTCTGCTTATTCCGGCAATGATGCTTATCGGGACCGGCCTGGCGGTCAACAACGCAAAGGCGGTGCTTGAGGCGCTGTTCCGCAAAGATTCCGATTTTCTTCGCACGCCTAAGAAGGGCCAGGCTTCAAAGACCTCCTACAAACCTCTCAAAGACATCACGTGGATCATCGAACTCTTTTTCGGCCTCTACTGCCTCACCGGCCTGTGGGTTTTTATCGGGTTCTCCAACGCGCTGGTGAGCCCATTCCTTGTTTTGTATTCGTCCGGCTTCCTCTTTGTGGGTCTCCTTTCAATTGTTCACTACAAGCGGCCGGAACTCATCTCCATCAAGCTGCGGCAGCCGCCGCTTGCGAATCCGGAGTAGCGCGACCGCGCTTCCCCCCGTGCTGTCAGCGTGAGCAGAACCTACGCAATTATCGGTACCGGCGCTGTAGGCGGTTTCTACGGCGCCCGGCTTTCGCGCGCAGGGTTCGACGTTCATTTTCTCGCACGCAGCGATTATGAGCACATCCGCGACCACGGCCTTGTTGTGGACTCAAAAGACGGCGATTTCACGGTGCCTCATGTGCACGTGTACAACGACGCGCGCAGCATGCCCAGGTGCGACGTGGTTGCAATCACCCTCAAGACCACGGCAAACCACGATCTGGCCCGCATCCTCCCCGCAATTGTCAAGGAAGACGGCATGACGCTCGTGATGCAGAACGGCATCGGCTACGAGGAGAAGGTCGCGCAGATCGTGGGGCCGGACCGCGTGTTGGGCGTTCTTTGTTTCGTGTGTGTGAACAAAGTGGGCCCGGGACATGTGCGCCATCTCGATTTCGGCCGCGTGACCATTGCCCAGTACAGCAAAGACGGCTCGCCGGCCGGCATCACCCCACTGGTCCGGGACATCGCCGCCGACTTTACAAATGCTGGAATAACGGCAAGGACCGAGCCGGACCTCGGCGCCGCCCGCTGGAAGAAGCTCGTGTGGAACGTGCCGTACAGCGGCCTTTCGGTGGTGCTGTCGGCTTCAACCGACGCCCTCAACAGGAATTCCCATTCGCGCAGCCTTGCCGCCGATCTCATGGCGGAGGTGGCCGGAGGCGCGCTGGCCTGCGGCCACCCCATTGAGGAATCCTTTATCAACGAGATGCTGTCGTACACCGACGTGATGCCGCCGTACCGAACCAGCATGAAAATCGATTTCGACGAAAAAAGGCCCCTGGAGGTGGAATCGATCTTCGGGAACCCGCTGAGGGCCGCGCAGAAGGCCGGGGCGAAGATGCCGCTCACGGAGACATTGTACAGGGAGTTAAAGTATCTGGACGAGGAGAAGGGAAGGTAGCGGCGCCTCGCACTTCCGCTGCACGACACTGCTTTGGGCCGCAACATATTTTGGTCACCTCTACCGTCACTTCGCGTAAAGAGAGCATGCGGTGAATCCCGGACTTTCCGATTACGTTATTTCGCTGCGGCCGTCGCACTGGACCAAGAATTTGTTCCTGTTCGCGGCTCTTTTCTTTTCTCAGAGTCTTTTTCACCCCCGTTTGCTTCTACTGACGTCCGCAGCATTTCTGCTGTATTGCCTGTTGTCCGGCGCGTCCTATGTATTTAACGATCTCTGCGATAGGGAAAGCGACAGGTCGCATCCGGTCAAATCAAGGCGCCCCATCGCTTCGGGAAGAATCGGGCTGGGGCCGTCGACCGTTTTGATGGCCGCATGCGCGGTCGTCTCGCTTGCCGGGGCCTTTGCACTAGGACGCGGGTTCTTCATCATCTGCGCAGCGGCACTCGTTATTCAGCTCTGCTATTCGCTTGTTCTCAAGAAAATCGTCATCGTCGACGTTTTTGTCATTGCGGTCCTGTTCGTACTGCGGGTCGCAGCAGGTGCATTCGTCATTCATGTTGAAATCTCCTCATGGATCCTCATCTGTACTTTGCTTCTGGCCCTTTTTCTCGCACTGGGAAAGCGCAGGCACGAGTCCCTGCTGGACACGGAAGGGTCCGCGCATCATAGAGAAGTGCTGAATGAATACAGCATCGGCTTGCTCGACCAGATGATATCCGTGGTTGCCGCGGCCACGGTGATCACCTACGCCTTGTACACGGTGTCGGAAAGCACGAAGGTAAAATTCCATACCCAGAACCTGCTGTTTACGGTCCCGTTTGTCCTGTACGGCATCTTCAGATATCTGTACCTTATCCAGAAGAAGCAGGAAGGCGGCAACCCCGAAAACATTCTCATCACCGACAAGCCGTTGTATGTCAATATCCTTTTGTGGCTCGCAACGACGGGGATAATACTGTATGTCAAATAACTCGGGACGCGCCGTGGTTGCGGTTCTCAGGACATCGCCGCGCACGGTGATCGATGAGTACAAAAAACTGATGGACCTTGCGGAGTACCGGAGCTTCATTTCTAAAAGTAAAGATACGGCGATAAAACTGAATTTATCGTGGACGAAATATTTTCCAGCCTGCTCCTCACAGCCCTGGCAGGTTGAAGGGACGGTCAAGACGCTCCTTAACGACGGGTTCGACCGCGGTTCCTTGTTCGCGGTGGAAAACAGGACGGTCGTTACCGATCCGTGGAAAGGCGCGCGAAACAACAAATGGCTGCCGGTGCTGGAACGATACGGCCTGCGGTTCTTCCCGCTTACCGAACAGGAATGGACGAAACACGATTTTGGCGGGAAACTCCTCAGGCTTGACCGGATCTTTCCCGAAGGAATTGAAATCCCAAAGCTCCTGATAGGCAAGAACGTCATTCATCTGCCCACGATAAAGACCCACGGACATTCGATCACCACCGGCGCGGTCAAAAACGCGTTTGGCGGCCTTCTCAAGGAAATACGGCACTATGCGCACAAATACATTCATGAGGTCCTCGTGGACCTCATGATCATGCAGAAAGAGCTGCATCCGGGAATGTTCGCCGTCATGGATGGCACGGTATGCGGCAACGGGGCAGGGCCCCGGACCATGATCCCGGTCATCGGCAACTATATTCTGGCAAGCGGGGACTGCGTCGCACTTGATGCGGTTGCCGCATCGCTCATGGGCTTTGACCCCTTGAATATCCCGTACATCCGGATGTGCCATGAACGCGGCCTGGGCGTGGGTGATTTGAAAAAGATCGACCGTGCGGGGGATGATATTTCCAAAGATAATCTCGGGTTTGATACCCGGCGGAGTTTTGTCATCTGGGGTGACCAGATGCTGCGCAAAGGGCCGTTGCGTTTTCTGGAAAAACCAATGCTTCACTCGCCGCTTGTCGTATGGGCTCCGCTGGCGTCGACCCTGTACCACGATTTTCTCTGGTATCCCTTGATCGGCAGGAACCGGGTGAAAAGATTTATGAATACGGGATGGGGAAGACTGTTTGCCGGCTATTAGCGGGGTGCGACGTGCATTCGTTGCAGACGCAAAGCGTCAATAAGGTCAAGTGGATAGAACAGAAATCCCGGATGATGTAAGGCTCGGATCAGGAGGCAGAATCCTTACCATGGCACCACGGCGCGGAACCCGAGATTGCCGTAGCCGGCGGCCGGGTCGTTGGCGCCGCGGTACGCGGAACCATAGGAGTCGTTGACGTTGTTCCATGCCCCTCCACGCACAACGCGGCCCGTGCCGGTTGCAGGTCCGGTCGGGTCAGTTGCCGCGCCTGCCGAATACCCCGCATACCAGTCGTGGCACCATTCCGCCACGTTTCCGCTCATGTCATACAATCCCCACGCATTCGGCATTTTCTGCGCAACAGGATGGGTGGAATCGCCGCCATTGGCGTAATACCAGCAGTAATTCCCGTTTATGCTGTCTCCCCAGTAGTACTCGGTGGCGCTCCCCGCCCTGCATGCATATTCCCACTCCGCCTCCGTGGGCAGGCGGTAGCCCTTTGTCAACATGGCGGCCGAAATGCCGGCAAGCCCGTCACATGAGCTGCCCGACAGGTCGACCGCGGTGTACGTGTACACCGTGTCTCTCCCTTCGAGCTTGCTTCTCGCGTTGCAGTACAGCACCGCGTCAAACCAGGTGACCTGTTCAACCGGATTTTCGGAATCGCCCGTAAAGTTCGACGGATTCACTCCCGTCACCCGTTCGTACTCAGCCTGCGTTACCTCGGTGCTGTCCATATAGAAATCCTGCGTAAACGATACCGTGTGAACAGGCTCGGCTATGCCGACCTCTCCCATCTGAAAACTCCTGCCTGCCGCGGAAATCAGTTTCATGCCCCCGGGCACAACCGTTGCCGGCGCCGTCACGGCCTGATGGTTTTTGACACAGGTGAAGAATCCGAGGGCCGCACATAGCACAAGCGCGCACTTCTTCACGGCGTTATTTCCCTGTACTGTATTGTTGTTTGAGCACGGATCTTCAGAGGAAACCTCCTTCTTTGCTGTATGTCTACACGAATTTTACTGCCGTTCCATAGGCAAATATCTCCAACGTCTGCTTGCCGCCGGGGAGATCGGCCCCGGCGGCGACCCGATGGGAGAATCGGCAGTGGATCACGGCGTCACCGCCATGGGCCCTGCACTGACGCCTCAACTGCACCTTCACTTTGTTGAAAACGGCGCCGGGGTCGGCGCCCGCGAGGCGGTTGGGAGCACTCTGGTCCGCAGAGTCAATCGCAAAGATGACGTCGATGACCTGATAGGGCCTGCCCATCTCTCCCGTGGACAAGAGAACCTGCCCGGCGGTGAGTTCGCTTTCCAGCTGCGCCTGTTTCTCTTCTGCAACTAGTTTTTCATCATCCTCGTGCTTCGACTTGACTTTTGCGGTCCGGCTGCAGTTGGGACACAGCTGATCTTTTGACAAGTCGAAAATGGAGACCGAAAACGTATTTCCGCATCCCAGGCACTTTGCCATTCGGGTTCTCCCATGGTTTTGCGGAACAGTGTTTCGCTCACCAAGCGTCGCCTGTGCGGGCGACAAACGAATCTGCCGCGCCATCACAGCGACACACCTGGTGCCGCCACCTGTTCGCGAAGACGCCTTCTGTTTGATTATACCATTAATATACACAGGGAAACCTGGAGATGGTGAGCCAGCAATGCTTTTGGGCGGGCGGTCCCTGATTCCGGCTTGTGTCTTTGCTTCCGAATTCCCCTTGCTTCGGTCAAGCGCATGAATTGGATTCATGGAGCGGCTTTCATTATTGCGCCGGCGTTGTTTTTTGAGTCGTTAGCAAAAGGATCGATCCAATGAGTGACACGGCAGTGGAAGCCATCGGTTACATCGAGAAATCATCGTACGCGCTGCTCATAACCGTAGGGGAAGGAAACAAGCCTTCGGTGAGGGAAATAGGTCCGTTTGTGAATAATGGCCTTGCTATTTATTTTATGACGCGCACAGATTCGCAGAAAGTCAAACATATCAACAGCAATCCGTTCATAACGCTTTACTTTCCAAATACGAATCAAACAATACAGGAATTCAGGAGCATTGCTGTTACGGGGAAAGCCGCGCGTGTTCCCGAAGGAAATGAATTTAATAACGTCCTGGAAGAACTTGAGCGGAAATCGCCCGGCTACAGGAACTATATCGGTCGGGAGGGATTCAAAAGGTGGACTATTTACAAAATAACCGCTACATCTTTGCAATCCACCGACTATTCAAAATCAACAAAAACAGTCAAAGAAGAAGTGTGACGGTGTGTTTTGGAGGAATTTCAACGCGGAGTCAAGACTCTCAGCCACAAAGGGTATAATAAAGGAAAATGGGAACGTATTTTGCTTCCAAATCTTGGAGCACATGAACTCGACGGAAAAGACGCGGCAAGGCACGGAGAGGGATGTAACGAAACGCGGATCACGCGAAATCTAATAAGGGCGTCAAACCGGTTCCTGGCGGTATCAATCTACAGAAAGGACGTACGCATGACTACCAATTGTTCCAGAAGGTCTTTTGTGAAGAAACTCGGCGCTGCGGGGATCGGATTGGCCCTCGCCGCCAACGAGGTGAAGGCGCAGGCGGTCGACACCCTGAAAAACGCGGGCAAAAACATACGCAACTTCAAGCCGGGGATGAACTACCGGGAGGTGGGAAAAACCGGGATATATATCTCGGCGTTCAGCATCGGCACCACGCGCGGAGAGCTTGAAGCGATAAACGCCGGTATTGACAAAGGAGTTAATTTTATCCATACGTCGTCCGCGTACATGAACGGCCGCGGCATCGAGATGGTGGCCGGCGCGATAAAGGGCCGTGCCGACAAGATGCATCTCGGGCTCAAGGACAATTTCAATTCGATTGAGGAAGCATTTAAGAAACTGGGCGTTTCATCAGTGGATTTCCTGTTCTTCGCCCGGACCGATCCCGACGCGCTCAAGAAAGAACTCCCGGAACTGCGAAAGAAGTTTATGGAATGGCACGACAAGGGAATGGTCAATTTTGCAGGCATAACGGTCCATAAGAACATGGCCGACTGCATCGACCTTGCGGCGGGGACCGATTTCATCTCGTGCGTGATGCCCAGCTACGGTCCGGTTCAGGTGAAGGAACTGGGGACGCAACGGCAGGCGTTGAAGAAGAAAGGCATAGGGTTGCTTGCAATGAAGACAAAAGGCGAGCTGGATGATGCGGCATACCCTGCGCAGATAACCGCGGCATTGTCGGACGGCGTCGTCTGCTCGGTCTGCAAAGGCGTAAAGACCCTGGAAGAATTGAATTCGTGGGGTGCTGCTGCCAATGCGGCAAGAATCGGATGGCTCCCCAGCCATGGCGGCTTGCACTATGCCGGGTGTGCGATGTGCGGCCGATGCGAAGGCGTCTGCCCGGAGCATGTGGCAATTGCGGATATTGTCCGGTGCGTCCGGTACTATCACACCGCGGAAAATGATCCGGTACTGGCCGCAGGTATGTTCCGGGAAATGGGCCTGGCCGGTCATCTTGACCGTTGCACTTCGTGCGGCCAATGCGATGCCGCCTGCCCGCAGGGAATCGGCGTTTTTGAACAGCTTGACAGAGCACGTGAACTGTGGGCATAAATGGTATGGGTAAAACGCCTATTTTCCTTTTCGTCGCATGGATAGGGACGACATGTGCGGGCGCCGTTGACAAACCAGCACTGCTGCCGGACACTGTCGGCGATGCTGTCGCCACGGCCGCGCCGGAGCAGTATGCGTCGAACCACCTGTATGAGTATATCGACGGCGGCGCCGACGTATACATGGAGGCGGGTCTCAAAACGTGCACGGTCCGGGAATACCGCGGCCTGAGAAATAAGGGCGCCGAATTCGAGATCGCCGTATTCGAAATGGGCTCTCCGCTGTATTCATTCGGCCTGTTCAGGCAATTGCACGAAAGCCGTTCGCATGCGGTGGGGACCGAATCGGCCGCGGAGCCGTTGCGTGTCTCTTTCTGGAAATCGTCGCTGTACGCCGAGGTGATTGACAAATCATCGAAGCCGGTCGCCGATTCGGCCCTCGCGTCCCTGGCGAAAGCGGTGGCGGGCCGCGTGCCCGGCGATACGCATGTGCCTGGTGAATTCCGGCTGCTGCCGAAAGCCGGGAAGATTTCCGGCAGCGAGCAGTACCGGAAAAGCGGCTTTCTCTCACGGTCCTTTCTCAACAACGTGATCTCGGCAGAGTATAAAGGCGCGACCAGCGCCTGCACCCTCTTTGTGATGACCTGTTTATCGGACAGCGATGCAACGGCAAGGCTCGGCATGATCGGCAAGGAATATAACGGGGACAATCCTCGGGTGAGGGCGCTGGCGTCCCGCAACCGGGTTGCCGGTTGCGTGGGATGCGGCCCCGGGGAATTCGACCGGAAATGGGCGGGAATTCTGATAGAGCAACTGCGCGGGCACTGATTATTCCGCTCTCAATTGTTTCACGCGGGTTCTACTCTCTGTCAATGCAGGAGATGTGGGTCGCTGAGCCCTCACCCAAAATCCTCGAATCCCGTGGAATCACTATAACTATCGCTATTTTCCCGCCCTGATCTCATACTCCGCGCCCACCCCGAATTCGACCCCGCTCTCCCTGGCGTCCGTCTGTCTTGACAGAAACGCAAGCATGAAATCCACGCCGAGCGTCCTGTTGAAGAACGTCGCGCCCGCGCCGAACGAGAATCTGCTCACGCGCTCGTCCTGCCCGAACGCGAGGCTGTAGGCCCCGTTGTCGCCGGAAAACTCCGACCGCGCAACCACGGGGCTCACCTGCTGAAACTCCTCCGCATCGTACCCGCCGAACCGGGCGTTCTCCCTCATGTTAAGGTAGCCCAGCCTCAGGAACACCTCGACGGACTTGGGCATGCGAAGGCCCGGGATTGCATCTACGTTGCCTTCCAGGCCGCACCCGATGCGGTCGTAGCCGCGGCTCCGGCCCTGAGCATTCACTCCCGCGCCGTAGGATGCCCAGAAGAATTCGTGCGAGTATTCGAGCCACGCCTTGCCGTACGTTTGCAGAAGCGAAGATGCGCCGATTCCGAGCGAAAACGAGGAAAACGTCCAGTTGGTGTCGCCACGGGCGGGTCCATATTGGAGCGGGTAATTCCTGCCGCCCGGAGCATAATCCTGGATGCCGGTGCGCCAGTACTCCATGGAAAGCGCGGGGTGATACTCGAACCCCGCATACCCGATTTTCCCTAGTGAATGCCACTGCCATGCTATGCTGTCGCCCACGAGCGCGTCCTCGTTGCCGTCCGGTTTCTGAGGCGCCAGGCCCTTGGTGACATACACAAAGTTGTTCGAGGCGATGTCGATGTTGAAAGTGCTGTGCACGGGCAGGCCGTCTTTGCCCACGTCGATGTCGCCGCCGTACGAGGGTATGGCGCCGTAAAAGAACCTGTCCTGGGTCAGGTTCGTCCGATCGGAGAGAGAGTCGAGGTTGCCGGTTGCGCCGCCGTGAATGCCGATCCGCACGAGCGAGTGTACTTGACTTCCAAGATACGCGGAAAGGGCCGTGAGTCCCATGACCATGCGCGTATTCGCGTTGGCCGACGTGGTGAGCGTTCCGACATACCCTTTTCCCACGATCCCGAACCGCATGTACTTTGACGGCGTTTGAGCCGCCAACGCGAGCCCGAACCGGTGCAGGGGCGACAGGGCCAGGGTCGTGTCCAATGACTTCTGCGATATCCACGAAGGCTCGTAGTCGAGCATGAGATAGATGATGTCCCGTTTCCCCACGAGCAGGCCGGGGAGCACGGGAACGTTTGCCGATTCGCTGAAACTGTCGGCGGAATTCGCGTTTGCAAGGGAGAACGTCCTGAAGCTGAGGTCCACGCGGACGGAGCAGGTCTCCTTCTCGAAAATGCCGAGCGGCGAGCCGGTGAGATCGTATTCGTTGTACGCGTCCTTGTCGGAAAACAAGGGAGTGCCGTAGGCCTCGGTGGAAATGGATTGGGAGGTGAGAAGTCCGGTTTCCGAAACGGCGGCGCAGGCGGAAAGGCAAAGCAGGAGCAGGAATACAATCGGCATGGGTTCCCCCTCGGACGGTTGACGATGCGACAATGCCCTGTTATCAATATAAACAATGCGCCGGTCCGGGTGCCGCGGAGCTTGTCGGAACGTATTTATTGATAACATTCCATGGTTCCACAGTATTTCTTTGTGTGCTGAACTGGTGCGGCGTGGATGTACCCGTGGTAATATCGAGATAAAGATATGGCGCCCGCCGAGTTGCGGCAACATAAAAATGATACTATATTGGATTGCTGAGCGTGTGCGGCGAATATCAATATCAAGATAATACTGTGGGTTGCTGGGCCGGTGCGGCGCGGGTGTACCTGCTGCAAGCCCGAACCCTCAGTTGGCAGTCACGGTGTACTGTTTGATTGGCAGGAGGGAATCATGACGAATAGCGTACCGAAATCAAAACCGAATTATGGTTTTGATGGTTCGCCTTTCGGCGTCACCATTGTTTGTTGTGCGGGAGTAGTTTGTCTTGCTGGGGGAATTGCTTTAATCACTTTTCCCAGTCTCAGCCTGAAGATTGTGGCCTTTGTTCTTATGCTTTGCGGTTTGTTAATGGTTCTTGTTTGTGGTTCATATCTTTATTACATTAAGCTCGGCAAACTACACCGCAGGGACAAGATGATTTCCATGGTTGATTGGAAAGGAAATGAAAAAGTCCTTGATATCGGCACCGGACGGGGACTTTTAATGATTGCTGCTGCCAAGAAATTGACTCTGGGAAAAAGCATCGGCATTGATGTTTGGAATTCGAGAGATATGCACAGCAATACGTATCAAAATACCATGAGAAATGCCGAGCTTGAGGGGGTCCTTGATAAAGTTGAAGTAAGAAATGAGGATGTGCGAAACATGTCCTTTCCCAATGATACCTTTGACGTGGTTCTTTCCAACCTTTGTATCCACAACATCCCTACCAAAGATGGACGAGAGAAAGCCTGCCGGGAAATAGCGAGAGTCTTGAAACCGAATGGAACAGCAATCATTACCGACAAATCACACACAACAAAATACGGTGAAATTTTTGCGATGGAAGGGTTAACAGTGGAGTTTTTTCGTCCTTCTTTTGACGGTTCACTCCGCGGGATTGTAAAGGCGGTCAAAAAGTGAAGCTTATATTTGATATAAAACTCTTCAAAACTATTGGGGTTGGTGATTTTTGCAAAATGTTAAGGATAAAGGCATAATAACCATTTAATCCTTGCACTTCGTGCCGGAGCTGGAATGGATTGATGAAGTGAAAAATGATCAGCCAGCACTGATGATGGCAGAGGGTGTAACAATGTACCTTACACAAAAAATCATGAAGCAATTGCTCAATCGAGTTGTCGATAGGTCGCCCAGCGGCCAGATAATTTTCAACGCATTCAGTAAGCTGCTCATTCAATTGATGTCCCGTGCTACTCCTGGAGGTACAGGGGCTACATTCAACTTGGGGAATCAGCACTCCACAGCAAGTCATTCAGTTGGACCTCGGTTAGACTTCGTTTCTTCACTCAAAACATCTGATTTTCCCGGTTTTTCACGACTATCTCTATCTGATCGCATGATAGCATGGCTGCTGATGGACCTTATTCCTATATTCAGGAGGACACAACTGCCATTGCTTTACAGATTTCCGCGGCCCAAAGAATCTGCTAAAACAGAAAGTTCCACCTTGGGTACGTCAAATTGACGTAGATGGTTTAGTATTGCAGAGATCGCACAACAGCCAGTCTATTCCCCATCCAATTCTCGTTTCAATTTCAAATGCAGCATCTATTTTTAGGACATGACGACAATCTCAGCGCATTTCGGAGTGGGTTAGTTAGTCAAAAATCACGTCTGCACGCTGTCCGATGTGCGCTCATAAGCCGAAAGTTGACATCAAAGAAAGAGACAAAGGATATCAATTAATGGAGGCATCTCTTAAGTTTTCCGATTTGATTCAAAAGGCGATGAAGGCAAATAAAATAACCGGGGCAAGCGTTTCTATTGTTGACGGCAATGAACAGGCATTTGTCAAACACTATGGTTTTGCCGATAAAAACAAAAACCTTCTCGTTGATGATTCGACTCTTTTCAAAATCGGTTCTATTTCAAAAGTCTTTACGGCATCTGCCGTTATGCAACTTGCCGAACAAGGCAAGATTGACATTGATAAACCGATAAAGGATTATATTCCCGATTTTTCTGTAAATTCTCGCTTCCCAGAAAGCCAACCGATAACCATTCGCAGCATTCTATGTCATCATTCGGGCCTGCCTTGCGATAATCTGGGCGGCTATTTTACTGAGAATCTTGAAGCGTTTCATTCCGTTGTCCCTTACCTGCAAAAAGCCAATGTGGTTTACCCCTCCGGGCAAATGTTCTATTATTCCAATGTAGGATTTGAACTGCTTGGGGTTCTTGTCAGCCGAATCAGCGGCATGCCCTTCCACGAATACATTGAAACGGTTTTATTGAAACGAATCGGAATGTCAAACTCGTCAATTGCACTTTCAGAAGATAGAAAGAACGATCTTTCAAAACCTTACCGATTGGGGAAAGAGCAAATAGAAGAAATGATGAAGGGTATACCTGAAGGTGGGATCCATTCAACGGCTTCGGATATGGCGATTTTTATGAAATCGATACTAAACTCAGGAAAAGGCTTGTTTGTCAACAATGGTACTTTGGAAGAAATGCTTTATCCGCAACACCCAGACAATGCCTTTGATATGAGTTTCATTAATGGCCTCGGATGGTTTATTGGAAAACCAGGACTTAATCATGCTGGTAAGGTTATCTGGCACGATGGTGGTACGCCCAACTTCTTCAGCCTTGTGGTTCTCATCCCGGAGAGAAATCTCGGTATCACCTTATTGACCAACTCTTCGACTGGCGCATTAATGAACCATACACTATCCGTGGAAATCCTGCAATTGCTCTTGCAAGAAAAACATGGGATAACCGTTCCAACCGATCAAGGGAGACAGCTATCGAATCTTTCTGCCGATAAGACGCGAAGTTTGGCAGGTCGATTCTTGACTCTTTCGGGAATTGCCGAAGTTTTTGTTTCCGGTAAACACCTCATTGCCAAATTTGCATCCGGCACATTTCGTCTTCAGCCGCATAGCGACGGATGGTTTGGCGTTCTCTATATGCTTTTTGGGGTTTTCCCATTGAACATGAAGAAGCTCGCAATGCTTCGTGTTGGCATTCCCGAAATTAATGGCGAAAAAGTTTTCGCACTTGAGCAACTTAGCTTTCGTTCTCCGCAGGGAAAACAATTCCGGCGGTTACGTTCATCGGAGGTCTGGAAACAAAGGGCCGGTGACTATGTCTGCATCAAAGAGAAGAACCCGCGCCTTACGGCTTTTAAGCTGAAGAGTACCAATGATGGCATTGCACTATCAATTGCTACGGATAAAATGGGGCGGTTGAAAATGTTCTTGGATGTAGAGAATGATTCCCAAGCAATCACGGTAGGATATGGCAGGTATGCGGGAGAAACCATTCTCGCTTACAACGATTGCATCAATTTGCTTGGTCTCGAATTTAAGAAAGCAAGTTAGGCGATTTTATGCGGAATAGATTATTGGCTCTATGCGGAATTCTGGCTCCACTTGTGTATGTTGGAACGGTTATTCTTGGCGGTTTTTTTAGGCCGAACTACAGCCATATTGCACAGGCTGTCAGCGACCTCATCGCGACCGGGGCACCAAATAAAACTCTTCTTGACCCACTTTTTGCCATCTACAATCTTCTGTCAATTGCCTTTGCCGTGGGTCTATTTCAATATGTGCGAAGCGACTATCAGCATCCAAAGAAACTTGTTGGTGAAATAGGGGCGGGTGTATTAATTGCACAGGGCATACTCGGCCTTGCAACCCTTTTCTTCCCTGAACCCGCCGGAGGGATGTCGGCAACAATGACGAGCACGGGGGAACTGCATATCGTCTTTGCAGGCCTGAGTTCCCTGACCACCATGATTTCAATCTTACTAATGGGTTTCTGGTTCAAGAAAAGCCAGCGCCACCGTAGATTTACTTCGTACTCTTTCCTTTCGGTTGCTGCCGTGTTCGTAACTGGTGGACTTGCTGCTATCAGTGTTGCCCACCAGAGCCCCTTTGCCGGACTTGTCGAACGCATTACCATTGGCGGGTTCATGCAGTGGCTATTTGTCATTGCATTTACGATGGCGAGGAGTACCTGCTCAAAATCGACAGGGCGGGCGAAGCCAATAATGGAAAGGTGGAACCATGAAACTATTTAAAGCCGACAACGGGATGAATATCATCGGCCAGGGGGCGAAGATAATGCTGTTTGCCTTTCCCGCGGCTGTTGCCGCCTTAATCTGAAGGTAATTCTTGATACTAATGTGCTGGTTTCCGGAATATTCTTCAAAGGCCCACCCTTAAAACGCCGTCGCGGTCCGGGAAGAATACTTCCGTCACCATGGCGCTGATCGCGGCAAAAAGGGTGAAAAGGAATACGCGCCACATAAAACCGGTAAGCAGGTGCATGGCCCCTGTTTGCACCGTGCCCAGGCAGACCGAAGCTCCTGTCGCGAGAATTCCCATGAGTACGCCTGCAATCGCCGCCGACACAATGCGCTTCTGAAGCGAAGCACCGCCGCACCCCAGCGTGACGGCCGCGCCCGTGAGGACCGGCACAACGACCATGGGCAATGCCATGTCCTTGAGTGTGGGCAGAGCGTGGAACTTGTTCTGGAAAAGATACTCGGCTGCGCCCATGGCCGCCGCGCCGACGATCGCCCATGCGCCGACATGCCAGCTGCGGGCGGGCAGCGCAGCGCGCCGCTGTTCGCGCCGGCCCAGCCGGCTTCGAATTGTCAACGGCCAGTTGTAGAAATAGCCGAACACGCCATGTTCCAGGAGCGCCCCGGACTCGCCGAACACCGGCACGATGTGCACCGCGCCCGTGGCCCAATGTACGGCCATAAAACGGGCAAGAACCGGGTACCGGTATGCCATCTGAATGGGAAACGCCAGGTACCCGACATATTTGAAAAAGGCAAGCACGAGCGCGATGTTGTAGTCCTTGATGTTGCGCTCCCTGATGACAAGATACAGCACGTACACGCCCCGCGCGATCGATCCGGGGGAAATGGGGATCACCTGGAAAAGCGCGACAATGCCCGCGCCGACCGCCCAGGCCTGCGCATGGGGCATCCCGGGGTGCGTCACCACATACCAGATGGCAAGCGCGATCGCCACGACATGGGTGGTCGGCATCAGACAGACGTGGACGGCTAGGCTCTTGAGGTACTTTTGAATGAACGGCTCGTGCACCTGCGAAGCGATCGTCCCGGCATCGCCTTCGCTGATCTGCCGCTTTTCGCGGCCTTCGCGCACCATGTCGAGAAGCCATCGCTCCCGCGCGGCGCTGTTGAATAAAAGCCGAAACGGTCGGACAAAGATGTAGTCGACGCGGTCCCTGGCGAATTCCCAATTGGTCAGGAACGTGTGGATGCCGGCAGGCAGGGGCGACAGGCAGAGGTGAAGAAAGAAACGGCCGAAGGACGACGCGACGGCTCTGGCTTCTCGCTCGTCAATACGGCCCGCCCTGTGCCATGTGACCGCCTTTTCCATCATCTTTCCCCTGGCCGCACTGCCGAGGTATTTCCCGCTTGTCACCAGCCGCCAGTAGTGGCGGCGCCACCTCTGGTGGGCCCACAGGCGGCGGACAATTTTCCCCGCAACCGGAACGCATCCGGCCAGGCCGAAGAGCACGGGTTTGAGGCTGTTCTTTCGGAGCGCCTGCTCGCCTGAAGCGTCGACCACGCCCCTCACGCTCCACCCGGTGACTGCGCTGTCTCGCATTGTTTTCCAGAGGCGGACGTTGCCCAGAACGCGAAAGTGGTTGTGCGTGATATCCGCAACCGAGTCGCGATAGATTGCCTCCATGGCTTTGAGTTCGTCAAGCATGCCGTCCATGTCCCGGAACTGTTCCTGGTTGGATGCCACGAACGCTTCGAGCTTCTTGATATCGCCGCGGTCGAACTGGACAATGCTCCCGCGGGCAAGCCCTTTAAAAATCAGCGCCACGTCGCCGGGGCTCATGGGCAAAAAGGGCAACAGCACCAGGCCCGACCTGAAATCGACCGCGACAAGCCCGCCGGCCGGCTCGCCGTCGGTTTCGAGGCGTTTGAGGCAGTTGGGCTGGCTCTTCCAGGTGCTCCATTCGTACTGCCGCGCAAATTCATGCGCGCCGATGTCGTGCAACAGAGAGACGAAACCGGCCATGAACCGCTTTTTCGCCCGATACTCCGGCGATCCGAGTTTCGCTTCGTCAACCTTTCCACGCCGCATCCACCGGCCCAGGAGGTCCATGCGTTCGTCAATCTCCAGCCGCCAGGTGCGGCCGGCGATCCAATCGCTCATCTCTCCCATGCTACCGAGCGTTGTGTCGACAAAGGTCCCGTGGACGTCATTGACCATGCGTTCGTCGCCGAACCTAACGCGGGCCGCCCGGCGGATAAACTTCTGCCACAGGGCGCCGCTGCGGGCGGCGGCCGGATTGCATTGGAGCTGAAAGGATCCCTGGAACCCGACCGCGTAGAGCGCGTCGCGAAACCATTTGGAGAATGTCGAGGGCGGTATCAGAATCTTCAAGGCGTACTCGCCGCCCACGGCCACGCCGGGCAGTCCCTGCGGTCCCAGGCTCTCGACGCGCACCTTGTACACCTGTCCCGCAAAACCGCCGCCCACAAAACGCTCCACCCTCACCTCGGCACGGCATTTCTTCCGGGCGCCGTGCGCGGCAACAGGCTCCATGTCGTAGGTCAAGAGCGCCCCTTCTTCATAGCGCGAAGCGGGCGCGGGACGGTGCAAGTTCAACCTTCGGTACGCCTCTTCGAGTTCCCGGCACACCTCCGGGGAGTACGAAATGTTCATTGCTCTTCCTTTTTGTTAAAATGCTTCGCCTGCTTGCCGGCAGGGCTGTCTCATCCGGCGCAGATCGGAAAAAATAGTATCTCGGGGGCGACCGTTTTCGGTTAATATCGCTTTTTATTGATTAATTCATCTGGATTGCTGAACGTGTGCAGCGAATATCAAGATGATTCTATGGATTGCTGAGCGTGCGCAGCGATTGCTGAATAATGTGATTCTGGTTTGCCGGGCCGGTGCGGCAAATATGAAGATAATAAAGTGGGCGCCCCGCCATGTTGAGACGTAGCGCTTACGTTTCTACATGGGCTGCGAATTCCGGATACGAACATGATTCTGGTTTGCCGAGCCGGTGCAGCGTGGATGTACCCGCGGCAAGCCTGTGCCTTCAGTTGCGCGCACCGTAGCGGCACCCGGTTGAAAAAGTCTCAACCGAACTAACTCGTCAACTTTTCAACCATCAGTAATTCGATCTATCTTGACAATTGTGGACATTGCCTTCTGCCAAGCGCAAGGCCGGACTGGAAGGTGCGCCAAAGCGCAGTGCCGGCCGACCCGCGCCGCAGGC
>Ga0181527_1000220_pt1 | contig 66379 bp, 51 predicted proteins | sample PEATcosm2014_Bin_30_FD_119762 | JGI IMG/M metagenome (GOLD analysis project Ga0181527, IMG submission 119762) | Peatland microbial communities from MTU Mesocosm Facility, Houghton, MI, USA - PEATcosm2014_Bin06_60_metaG | ecosystem: Environmental > Terrestrial > Soil > Wetlands > Peat | place...
AGCGGCGCCAGGCAGCGGTTCCAGCTTTCAGGTCCATGCCGGCTCCGCCTCTGGTATAAGTTCGAGATCCATGCGCATTCTTCACGTTACGCCCTACTTCGCCCCGGCCTTCGCCTACGGAGGGCCGCCGCGGAGCATTCTTGGCATGTGCAAGGCGCTTACGGCCACTGGCGTTGACGTTGAAGTATTCACGACAACCGCGAACGGCTCCGGTCCGGATCTGCCGCCGGCGGTGCAGGCACCCAGGAACTACGAAGGCGTGCCCGTGTGGTATTTTCCCCGCGAACTTGGCAGCAAGTTCTTCCGCGCACCCAGCATGCGGGAAGCCTTGCGGAAAGCTATTGCCGGTTTCGACCTGGTTCACATCCACACCATCTGGAACTGGGTAGAGTGGACGGCCGTCCGCGAGAGCGTCAAGGCTGGCGTACCGTATGTGATTTCTCCCCGCGGCATGCTCGAGGCCAGTGCGATGCGGCACCGGCGTTGGCGGAAAGCCGTTGCTTTTCCTCTGCTGGAGAGGCGCAATCTTGGAAGAGCGGCTTTCCTGCATGCCACGGCTGCCACGGAATACGAAACGCTGGACCGGCTCGCGCTCGGGGTGCGGAGCGTTCTGGTTCCCAACGCGGTTGATGGCGTGCTGAACAGGGAAGACTTTACTGGAATTCTGCGCAAGCGTATCGGTGTCCGCCCGGATGTTCCCATCGTTGCCTGGCTGGGGCGAATCCATCCCATCAAGCGTCTGGATTTACTCGCAGAGGCGTTCCGCCAAGTTCATGAGCATATTCCCGCTCACTTGGTCATCGCCGGACCGGACGAAACCGGCCAGCGGCAATCACTCGAGGGCCTGTTGCGCGGAATCGCATCTGACGTCCACTGGCTTGGCGAATTGAATGATGCGCAAAAACGGGAACTGCTTTCCGACGCTAATGTGCTAGTCTTGTGTTCGAATTCCGAAAGCTTCGGCATGAGCGTGCTCGAGGCGCTAGCGGCTGGAACACCCGTCGTCGTGACCCGTACCTGTCCGTGGCAGGAGGTTGAGAGCGCGGGCTGCGGTTTCTGGGTGGAACAAGAAGCGCAAGCTATGGCGAAAGCGTTGCTGGACATTCTCTCCGATCCCATTCTCGCCGCGACGATGGGGAAGAAAGCTCAGCAGTTAGTCCGCTCGAATTACTCCTGGGACGTAGCAGCTCTGAAGATGGTAAAGTACTATTCACAATCAATCGCAGGCGCACTCAGCCCATGAGTCGAATTAATTCCGGCAGCCTTTTGCTGCTCACTCCCAAGGTGAACGGCCATGACGGTATTTCCCTGGTATCGCGGACCGCGCTGGCTGTGTTCAGGCAATCCCGCCAATTTGACCGGATCGCCGTATGGACCCTTGCGGACCAGTCGTTCACCCCGGAACAGTCCGGGCCTGGTCTTTGCTGCGCGACGGCCGGCGGCAGCAAACTGGAACTGACGAAATGGGGTTGGGGTGCGGCACTACGCACGAATGGCCGCTACGACCTGCTGCTGGTTCTCCATCTACACCTGCTGCCGGTGGCGCTACCCATGGCCATGCGGGGCGTCAGGCTCGGCATATTTCTGCACGGAATCGAAGCCTGGAAACCGCTGACGCGCTTGCAAGACGCCGGCTTTCGCCGCGCGTCGTTTGTCCTTGCGAATTCCCACTATACGGCGGAGCGGTTCAAGCAGATTAACCCGCAGCATGCGCAACTGGAGATTTCGATCTGCCATCTCGGAATACCTACGGTCCCGGAGGCGAGCGGGGACAGTCTGTTGTCGGAAGGCCCGTATGCGCTGATTGTCAGCCGCATGTCCCGGGAATCACGGTATAAGGGCCATGATTCCCTGATCGATTTGTGGCCCGAGGTTTTGCGGCATGCCCCCGGCTTCCGGTTGTTTGTGGTTGGCGATGGCGATGAGCGTCCCCGGCTGGAGCAAGCGGTAAAAACAGCCGGACTTGCGGAGCATGTCAAATTATTGGGGTTGGTTGACGATCAGAAGCTGCAGAGACTCTATGAGGGCTGTTCTTTTTACATGATGCCCAGCAGCGGCGAAGGCTTTGGCCTGGTTTTTTTGGAGGCCATGCGGGCCAGCAAAGCATGTATCGCGGGCGCCGGCGCCGCCGCCGAAGTGGTGCAGGATGGCGTCACGGGTTTGGTCGTGGATCCCTCATCGCGGCATGAATTGCTGGGGGCGATCTTGCAACTGATACAACACCCTGATCGAGCGCAGAGGATGGGCGTCGCCGGCTATCAGAGATTTCTGGAACATTTTACGCAGGAGAGTTTTGGGCTTCGCCTGCATCGTGCTCTCGGTCTTGAGAGTCTGGGGGTGTCGGGATGTGCGGGATAGCCGGCATCAGCCTGAAACCAGGAAACGCTCCGGATAAGTTCGGAAGTGCGGTGGCACGGATGATGGAGTGCCTCCGCCATCGTGGACCTGATAGTCAGGGCAGCGCCTGTGTTCACGCCAACGCCGCCACAGGCGGACACGCCTGGATTGCGAATACCCGGCTTGCCATTCTCGATCTCAGCCCCGCGGGCAGCCAGCCGATGTACGATAGCGCCACCGGCAACTACATCGTATTAAACGGCGAAATCTACAACCACCTCGAGATACGGCAGGCATTGGCCGGTCATGTCGATCAGTGGAACTCCAGCAGCGATACCGAAACTGTCCTGCGCGCTTACGCCGTTTGGGGCGCCGAGTGTGTTCATCGGCTTCACGGCATGTTTGGCGTAGCCATTTTCGACGCTGCGCGCAACGTCCTTTGGTGTGCGCGCGATCGCCTTGGCATCAAGCCGTTCTACTTCTGGCGGGGATCGCTTGGGGTGATCTTCGCATCCGAGGTGCGTGCGATTCTCGGCTCCGGATGCGTTCGGCCGACATGCGATCAGATCGGGCTCGCTCATTTCATCCGTTATGGTTCGGTCTCCGAGCCTTACACGATGTTTGAAGATATCGAGTCGCTTCCGGCCGGCTGCTGGATGGAGATTCGCGCCGGCGAAGTGGTCGACACAAAGCGATTCTGGCGCCCCGACACTCTCGGGGAAGATCATGACCACTTGACTCCTGAGGTTGTCATACGCCGGCACCTGGAACGTGCCGTCCGCGAGCATCTGCTCTCGGATGTGCCCGTAGCTTCGCTCCTCAGCGGCGGCATCGATTCTTCGATCATTACGGCCTTGGCGGCGCAGCAATCCAGCCGTCCCATACGCACTTTTACCGTCGGGTTTGCGGGGCACAGCCTGGATGAATCGGAATTCGCCAGGGCGGTTGCGAAGCGCTACGCCACCGAGCACCACGAAGTGAGACTTTCGGACGAGGAAGTGATCGCATCGGTGCCGGCGGCGGTTGCCGCCATGGATCTGCCCAGCGCTGACGGCGTGAATACCTACATTGTCGCCAAGGCCGTGGCGGATAGCGGTACCAAGGTGGTGCTCTCCGGCCTGGGTGGCGACGAATTGTTCGGCGGATACCGCAGCTTCCAAATGCTGCCGCTCTTGCATCGGTGGTCTCCCTTGCTCGGATGCATCCCCGGTTTCTTCCGTGAATTTGCGCCGGGTGGCAAGCGAAGCGTGGAGCTGACGAGCGCAGGCGCCTCATTCCGCGACAGGTATCTCAGCTTGCGCTCCTTCTGGTCGCTGAAAGAATTGCATGCCATGGGCATATCCGGCCGATGGCAGGAGGAAACGTTCGCCAGTCTGGCGGGAGAAGTTTCGCTCCCGACCGCGGTCAGTTGGCTGGAACTCGGTCACTACATGCGCAACGTTCTGTTGCGCGACGCCGACACGATGAGCATGGCGCATTCGGTTGAGATGCGCGTTCCATTCCTCGACTCCGAACTGGTTGAGTACTGTTTACGCGCCGGAGTCGTGCGCAGGCATAAGGAAGTTTTGCAACAGGCCACGCGCGACCTGCTGCCTGTGACGACCTACGCTCGCCGCAAGCAGGGTTTCGAACTGCCAATGGATGCGTGGATGCACGGACCGCTGCGCGGCTTCGTTCGTGAGGGTGTCCTCAAACTACAAGAAGCGAACCTGCTGCCGCAAGTTGATCTTTCCCGCATGCAAGCAGATTTCGATGCCCGCCGCTTGTCCTGGGCCCGACTCTGGCAGATGGTCGTGCTCGGCCACTGGGCAGAGCGGCATCTAGGCGGCCGTCTCGAGCCAGACCCGCGGTTAACGCGGGTTGCAAGCGAATTCTGAAGCCATGATTGTTCTTGGAATCAACGCGTACCACGGCGATGTGTCGGCGGCGCTGATCCGCAATGGCGAACTGCTGGCCGCGGTGGAAGAGGAGCGTTTTCGCCGCATCAAGCATTGGGCCGGTTTTCCTCGCGATTCAATCCTGGCGTGTGTGGCGATGGCGGGGATCAATCCTTCCGAGATTGATTATTTTGCCGTGTCGCGCAACCCCAAGGCAAACCTCTTGCGAAAAGCTCTATTCGCGCTTCGCAAGGGGCCGAAGCTGTCCCTGGTCAAAGATCGCGTGAAAAACTCGGTGCGCCTGCAAGAGCTGCCGGCGCGCATTGCCGATACGCTGGGGCTTGAGCGCAGCCACGTGCAGCGCCGCATGCACTGGGTCGAGCACCATCCTGCCCATCTGGGGAGCAGTTATTTCGTGTCGCCGTTTGATGAAGCCGCAGTCTGCGCGATTGACGGCTTCGGCGATTTTGTCAGCACCTCGTTAGCCGTCGGCAGGGGCTCACGCCTGGAGTTGATCGAGAAGGTATATTTCCCGCACTCACTGGGACTGCTGTACCTGGCGATCACGCAGTACCTGGGATTCATGAAGTACGGCGACGAGTTCAAAGTGATGGGCCTTGCGCCCTATGGCCGGCCCGAATACGTCGAGCCGCTCCGCCGCCTGGTGCGTTTGATTCCCGGCGGTCTTTTTGAACTGGATCTGTCGTATTTCCGCCACCACAACGATGCTGTTCCAATGACCTGGGACGACGGCGAACCGTTTCTCGGCACCGTGTACTCGCCCAAGTTGGAGCAGTTGCTCGGCCCCGCCCGCAAGCATGGCGAGCCGCTGGAGCCCCGGCATGAAGCCATCGCCGCGTCGCTCCAGGTTGTGCATGAAGAGGCCGTCTTCCACGTCTTGAATCGGTTGTACCAACGCACCCGCCTGGAAAACCTCTGCCTGGCTGGGGGCTGTTCCATGAACAGCGTGGCCAACGGTAAAGTCCGCGAGCGCACGCCTTTCCGCAATGTCTATATCCAGCCCGCCGCCGGTGACAACGGCACTTCGCTCGGCGCAGCATACTACGTTTGGAACCAGGTGCTCGGAAATCCGCGAGCGTTTGAAATGGAGCATGGTTACTGGGGTCCGAGTTTTGAGGATGGCGCGATTCAACAGGCACTGGCGGCCCGCCAGTCTGACCTTCAGGCGCAGCATTGTTGCGCGCAGATGGTAGCCTCCGAAGATGAGCTCTGTCGCTGGACGGCCGAGCGGATTTCGGAAGGCCATGTAGTCGGCTGGTACCAGGGGCGAATGGAATGGGGCGCGCGCGCACTGGGCAACCGCAGTATCGTTGCCGATCCACGCCGTGCAGATATGCGCGAGATCATCAACACCAAGATCAAGCTCCGCGAGAAGTTCCGTCCCTTTGCACCGTCGATTCTGGAAGAAGCATTAAACGAATACTTTGTGGACGGTTGTCCAGACCCGTTCATGGTGCAGGTCTATCCGGTGCGCCCCGAGAAGCGTACGGTTATTCCCGCCGTGACGCACGTGGACGGCTCCGGACGCCTGCAGACGGTAAGCGAGCGCTCCAATCCGCGCTATCACAAGCTGATCAAGGCATTCGAGCGCATAACGGGAGTGCCGGTGATTTTAAACACGTCCTTTAACGAAAATGAGCCGATCGTTCTGACGCCCGCCGAGGCTCTGGATTGCTTCTTGCGGACCCGCATGGATCACATCGTGCTTGGCAATTTCACGGTTTCCAAGCAAGCCACCGCCTGAAGGCGTCCTGCCGGAATGAATGTTGACCTCAGCTTTGTGGGGATGCCGCGCCAGCCGAAGCGCGCGCGACGCACAGAATCATGAGCTGGTTATTGTTCGTGACGTTCGCGACGCTCCTGACGCTTCTGTTGACTGCCGTCCTGCCCGTTCGAGAACATGAAGCCATCGTCGGTGAGATTGTAGTCGGCCGCGTTTAATCCCTGGCCTGCCGCCTTGCGGTACCACTTTACGGATTTCTTGTGGTCCTTCTCCCCTCCAAGTCCAGATCCCAGCATTACGGCGAAATTGTACTGGCCCTTTGCATAACCCTGCTTGGCCGACAACTCAAACCAGTGGTGTGCGGCTGCCTTATCCTGCTGGATGCCGTCTCCGAGCACGTAGCGGAGTCCCAGCGAATTCTGCGCTTCTGCATCGCCGCGTTCAGCGCGGGTTCGCAGGTCGTCGATAGCGGTTTGTGCAAACGCCAGGCCGCAAGCCAGGATACCTATCCCGAAGACCAGCGCCACCAGTCTTTTCATCCCATACCTCATCTTTTCGATCAAGATCGCGAAGCGTACGGCGAGAGCGCGCCGATGCGCCACGAAACTTGCCGCGCGATTTTCTTCGCGCCATCGCAACGCGCGTGAGCGTGAGTTGCACGAAATGTAACTGAGCGCCGGATCAGTGTCAATTGGCTTGCGCAGCACCGAGGTAACCACTGCCTTCAATGATCGCTCTTTCGAAGGTCCACCACTGTTGATCGGAATGACCTTTTTGTCCTACGTTCGCGAAGCCAACGTGGACGATAACTGAACTTCGGTGTGGCGACCGCGACACCCTGGACCCGACCGATGCGAACAGCTTCGTGTGCTTTCAATCGAGGTTTCCGTGCCGGCGATCCAATGAAAACGGCGACGTAGTGGACACGATTGACTGTCTCTAAGGGCAAGACCTCAGATTTTGGGTTTTAGTGTTAACTAATCATGGCCGTCCGCATTACGCATCGGTGTACCTCTCTGGTTACGACCGTAATCTTGTTGATTGAGCTTTAAGGACGATATAAGTCTCTTATGCGATTGAGATTAGTCGCGATCTCATATCGTCGGCAGGGTAATGCTATTCCGGGTTGGTTCGGTTCTTTCTTGGCACCCGTTACCACCACCAGGGAGCGTGACGGACCGGTAATGACGTGATGGTTACATCTTCTACATCGTCGACAGATCGATATATGCGTTCAGACGTGGTGGTATCGCGTTTGATTGCCGGGGAGACGCTTGTCGTGCCGGTGCGGGGAGGGGTAGGCGATCTGGCTTCGATCTATACCTTTAACCCGGCGGGAACAACGATTTGGGCGGCATTGGATCGCCCAAAAGATGTGGAAGAGCTGGCGCGCCTGATTGAACAGGAGTACGAAGTCAGCGGGTTGGATGCCCGCGCAGACGTCCTACTGTTCCTGAATGAGATGCGCGTGGCCGGGCTGGTCACGGTGTTGAGCGTAGACGGCAATGAGGCTGCCGCTCCAGGATCAGATCAGAACCGATTTGGAGATTGATCGTATCTTGCGCTTGGCGCGCGGAAGGGCAAGCAGTGGACTCGACTACTTACAGTCAGTTTAGCCGTTCCATCCACGAACGCTTCGGCGGCGAGCGTGCGCCGCTCGAAGTGTCCGTCGAGGTGACGCGCCGTTGTCCGCTGCATTGCCTGCAATGCTACAACAATCTCGCCCTTGGAGACCAGCGAGCTCGCTCCAGCGAGTTGAGCAAAGACGAGCACTTCCACCTCTTGGATGACTTGGCGGAGTTGGGTTGCTTCTGGCTGCTGTATACGGGCGGCGAGATCTTCGCGCGCAAGGATTTCCTCGAGATCTACACCTACGCGAAGAAAAAGGGCTTCCTTATCACCCTGTTTACCAATGGCGTGCTGATCGACGAGGCGGTGGCCGACCACCTCGCGGAGTGGCCGCCATTCGCCATTGAGATCACCCTGTATGGGCGCAGCCAAGAAACGTATGAGGCGTTGACGTCCGTTCCCGGCTCCTATGCCCGCTGCATGCGGGCGATCGAGTTGTTGCGAGAACGCCGGCTTCCGCTGAAGTTGAAGACCGTGTCGACCACCGTCAACAAGCACGAAGTGTGGGCAATGAAACGCTTCGCCGAAGAAGAGCTGCACACCGAATTCAAGTTCGATTCGCTGATCAACGCGCGCATTGATTGCTCGCAAGGCCCGCTCGCGGTGCGGCTCTCTCCGGAGGAGATAGTCGCGCTCGATATGAGCATGCCGAAGGTGGCGGCCGAGTATCGCACGCTGGCGCAAAGGGACCGGCAACAGCCTCCTCCGCTCGCCTATAACGACAACATGTATTTCTGCGGCGGAGGCATGAGTTCCTTCGCCGTCGACCCCTACGGCAACATGAGCATTTGTGCGCTCGCGCAGCAGGAGACGGTCGATATTCGGCAGGCCGGCGTGAAACAGGCATGGGAAGAGTCCTTGTTCCGCATTCGGACGAAGAAACGGACGCGGCCGACGAAGTGCACGAATTGCCGCATTCAGTCGCTATGCGGCATGTGTCCCGTCAATGGCGAGTTGGAGAACGGTGACGCCGAATCGCCGGTCGATTTTTTTTGTGAAGTGGCGCACATGAGGGCGATTGCGCTGGGTGCGGGTGTTCCTGAACACGGGGAATGCGAATACTGTGCTGGGGGCCGAGGATACGCAAGACTGAACGAGTCGGCCCAGCGAATTGCCCGCGGAGAAATTGATGTGAATAGTTGGACAGGTTCGCAAGCAATCTTACCGGTAGTGAATAGCTTTACGGGGGATTCCGGTTGCGCGGCTTGTGAGACGTGTCGCGCATAGGGACGGAGATGCAGAACGACGCAGGCAAATCGGAGATGGAAGGCGTTCGGAGAAAGCCCTATGAACCCCCAACACTTGTCGCCATCAGTTTGCGTCCGGAGGAAGCAGTCCTCGGAGTTTGCAAGAGCACTCATTCTTCCGGCCCAGTGAGCAGTCCGTGTTTTGTATTGCAGTGCAAACCGATGGGCTCCTGAAAATCCTAGTGAAGTTGCTTTGCGGGTTGTTGAGATTATGACGTTTCAGTGCCAACACGAGGTTTTGCCGATGACAGTGGGCCCGCTTGGTCTGCCACGCTATCGCACCAGCGTGTCGATTGGCGAGATCTCCGTTGGCCTGAGCGGTGCTTCCACCGAAGACATTTGTCTCGATCAGGAAATGTCGTTATTCCGGGTTCCTTCGTCGTCGTGTGATATCGAAATCACGGTGGAGCGAGTTCCGCAACTGCACCCGCTTGCGACCAAAATGCGCTTCAATTCGGGTGGACTCTGGACGGTTCATGAAGATGGCGACGGATTCGCTTTCGACTTCACGACCCCGCTCTTTGGCGCTGACCCGTACAAACGACTCCGTGTGAACCGGCAATTCAGTCGCGCATCCATACTCGTGAGCCGCCAATGTTTTCCCGACGATAGTTGCCTGTACCCTCTTGAATTCCCGCTCGACGAATTGCTGATCACGCACCGCCTGGCGTGCGAAAAGGGAATTGAGGTTCACGCTTGCGGACTGGTGGATGCCGAGCGCGGCGGATTCCTCTTCCTTGGGCACTCGACGGCGGGCAAGAGCACTACGACGCTTCTTTGGAAATCACTGCGCGCTGTAACCGTCCTGAGCGACGACCGAATCATCCTGCGCCACAACGGCGGTCAAATTTGGATGTATGGCACACCCTGGCACGGAGAAGCCGCCTTAGCGTTGCCGGAAAAGGCCATCATCAGCAGGATTTTCGTCATCGAGCACGGCCCGGAAAACGAGATTTCCCTTCTTTCCAAGAGCCGCGCCGTTGCCGAAATTCTTGCTCGCTGTTTTGTCCCCTTTTATAACAACGACTATTTGGAAGCCACCCTGGCGTATTTAAACGAACTGGCCGACTCGATCCCTTGCTACCGCTATCGTTTCCTCCCTGAGCCGAGCGCAGTCGAGAAAGTTCTCAACTTCGATGACTGAAGAGAGATCACAATCGGCGCTTTTTGGATCGTTAAGCAAGGAATTACTTGCGGGCGGAATGGGATTCCGTTTCCAGGCCCGAGGCAGAAGCATGGCCCCGTCGATCTGGGACGGAGAAACCGTGCATGTGCAACCTGTCGCCGTGGAAACGCTGCGTAAAGGCGACATCGTGTTGTTTTCCGATGGCGCACACTTCCGGGCACATCGCCTGCTTAAGGCAGGGCCGGAAGCCTTTGTGACGCAGGGAGACGCGGCACTGGAAACGGATGGCATTATTCGCCCCGAGCAGATCCTGGGAAAAGTCATCGCCAAGGAAGAGAGTGCGGATGGAGTAACGCGCGTCGTGAAGCTCGGCGCAGCACCAGGGCGACGCTACCGTGTACGGCGTGCGTTTGCAGGTCTTGCCAGCCGCGTGGTTGGCGTGCCGTCAAAATTGGAAAATCGTCTGTTTGCGCGCGGCATCTCCCGTCTTGGCAAACTGCTGGTTGTGCTGTTCGCACTTGCTTTAGCTCTGCCGGCGTTGGGACAGGTTGCTTTCGACGCGGCCAGCAGTGGCACAGCATCTCTGACCGGCGCCGCGCCCAGCTTGACCTTCACCCACACGACCTCAGGCACGAATACCCTGCTGTTGGTCGGCGTTTCGCTCAACATCACCGGCAATACCGGCGCCAATGTCAGCGGCATTACCTACAATGGAACTCCCTTGACGCTTGTTGGCGCACACAATGATGCCGGCAATACCCGGCGGGTGGAGATCTGGAGCTTGGTTGGACCAGCGACAGGAACCGGCAACAGCATCGTTACGAGCTTTTTCCTGCCTGGCGGAACCGGAACCGTCGGTGCGGTCGTGGGCGCCAACACCTTCACCGGCGTCGATCAGTATCAGCCCTTGCGGACCTTTGTGTCCGCCGATGGCGGCGCGACGAGCACCTATTCCCAGCTCGACATTCCCAGCGGAATCAACGAGTACGCAATGGATGTCCTGGCCGTTGCTGGCACCGTGACCATCACCGGATACACAACCGGTCACAATGTGGTCCCGGACACCATGGAGTGGAACGCTAAATCAGGCGCCAACGCGACGGACGTATCGGGGAGCAGCGCCACGCACGCCGGGACCACGAGTGTTCCGATGGCCGAAACTTTCGGAGCCTCCACCTGGTCCGTGGCGGGAATTTCCGTCAAACCGGTTCAGTCGGACATTGGAGTTTCGGTTACCAGCACCTCGGCACAGTACCCCGGAACGCTGAGCTATAACATTACCGTCACCAACTACGGGCCCACGCCGGCGACGAATGTGGTGCTCACCGATACGCTGGCGACTGGCTTAACCAATTTGCAGTTTTCATCCAGCCAATTCAGTTGTAGTGGCACGTACCCAACTTACACGTGCGCCATTGGCAATCTGGCGACGAACGCCAGTGTTCAAGTTGCGGTCACGGCGACGCCAAGCGCGAGCGGCAGTTATACCAACACCGCCTCGGTCACGGCGACCCAGCCTGATTACAACACCTTGAACAATTCCGCGACAGCAATTGCTAATGCCGTAGCCATCTCCTGCGCCGGCTCAACTGCCCCTACGAATAGTGGTACCCTGACGGGCGTAGTTAACACATATTTTCCGGGGAACGGAAGCGTATCCAGTGGCGCCACATCCATTCCCGTCCTCGCTGCTACCAGCGGCGGCGGCGGGGGCATTGCAACCGGTGACATACTTCTGGTTATCCAGATGCAGGGCGCCAGCATTAACGCCAGCAATAGTTCGAGCTATGGCAATGGCGCCAGTGGCGCAGGCTATACGAATCTGAACAATACCGGCAACTATGAGTATGTCACTGCTGGCACGATTACCGGGACTTTCCTGGGGCCAGGGTCGATACCGATTAAAGGTGACGGACCGGGCGGCGGACTGTTGTTCAGCTACACCAGCAGCGCTGCGACTACTACCCAGGGACAGTCTACGTTCCAGGTGGTTCGCGTTCCGCAATATTCGACTGCTACGTTGAGTTCCACGCTGACCGCCTTGCCGTGGAATGGTACGGCCGGCGGCATCCTCGCGGTGGACGTTGCAGGAACCCTTACCCTTGGCGGCGCCGCGGTGTCACTCGATGGCTTTGGCTTCCGCGGAGCTGCCGGCCTGCAACTGGCCGGTAACGACGGCACTATCCTCCCGACCCCAACCAACGGGGATTTTGTCTCCATGTCGCCACCAGCAACTTACGTCCTCCAAACTAATGGCAGCGACGTTGGGGCGACTCCTGGGGCTGGCGGCGGCAAGGGTGAGGGCATCGCCGGAACTCCGATGTGGGTTCAGGCCGGCATCAGCGGCATGGGAGTGACGACTATTGCCGGTGGTGGCGCTGGTTACCACGTTGGGGACGTGCTTTCGGTTACAGAGGCCGGGGGCTCCGGAGGACAGGTGATAGTTACGTCCGTGAGTGGCGCCAACGCTGTGACCGGCCTCGTAGTAATTGCCCCAGGCACAGGATATTCCGTAAGCGCCGCCGCGCTGACCACCACGGCCGTGACTGGCACTGGTTCGGGAGCGACCGTTAACATCACCGTGATCGGCGAGGTGCGGACAGGCACCGATTACCCATCGGCAGCCAGCGGCCTTTCGAATGGCGGCATGGCGCGCGGCGCCCCCGGCACGGCTGGTGGCGGGGGTACCGATGGTGATCCGAATGGAGCTTTTGCCGGCGGCAACGACGAAAACTCAGGTGGCGGCGGCGGCGGTAACGGCGGCGGCGGCGGGGCGGGTGGTGACAGTTGGAACTCAACCTTAGGCGTAGGCGGACTCGCCGGGTCGGCTTTTCCCGCCAGCATGAACAGTATCGTGATGGGCGGCGGTGGCGGCAGCGGCACGCGCAACAACAGCAGCGATAACAGTAACGGCGCCACTTCGCCCACTCAGGCCAGCGGCGGCGCTGCAGGCGGTGGAATCGTCATGATCCGTACTGGCGCCCTGACCGGGTCCGGCACGATCACCGCAAACGGGCTTGCGGCATTTAACAACACGGCAAATGATGCCGGCGGCGGAGGTGGCGCTGGCGGCAGCATTATTGTGCTCTCCAGCAGCGGAGGCGAAAGCGGGCTTACCGTCAATGCTTACGGCGGCAGGGGTGGGGATGCGTGGGATACGCAAGCTTTCGCACTGATTAACCGCCATGGACCGGGCGGCGGCGGTGGCGGCGGCGTTGTCCTGATCTCCGGCGCAGCGGCCAGTTACAATGTGAATGGCGGCGCGAATGGCATAACGCTGGCATCTGTTCCCTACGGCTCTACCAGCGGCTCGCCAGGAATCTACGTTACCAACGCGTCGGCCAGACAGTCTTCTGCCGCGCCGGGAGGCATGCAGTGCCTTCCCGATCTCACGATCGCCAAATCGCACAGCGGCGCCTTCGTCCAAGGGCAAAGCGGCAGCTATACTCTTGTGGCGAGCAACGTCAGCCTGTATGGCACCACCAGTGGCACGGTGAGCGTGACCGACACGATGCCGACTGGTCTGACGCCTACCGCTGCGTCAGGTTCGACCTGGAGCTGCCAAGCGCCCTCGGGGCAAAGTGTGACGTGTACGAACGCCAATGCTTTAAGCCCGGGAGCCAGTTACCCGGCCATCACGGTGACCGCCTCGGTGGCATCGAATGCTACGTCGCCTCTCACCAATACGGCGACGGTCTCCGGCGGCGGCGAAGTCAACACCGCCAATGACAGCGCCAGTGACCTCACCTATATCGTATCGGCCAGCGGCAGCGCCGACCTTTCGATCACAACCTCGGCCACGTCAGGCACGTCGGTATATGCGGGCAATAACATCACCTTGGTGCACACCATCACCAACGGTGGCCCAGCCGTTAGCGATATAACCTTTACCGAGGCAGTCCCGGCGTTCTCGACTTTCCAGTATGTGATTCCACCTGCCGGTTGGACGTGTACCACGCCCGCGGTGGGAGCGACCGGGACGATTAGCTGTACCAACCCGAGCGTGGCCGTTAACACCCCGGTGAATATCACGGTTGCGTTCAACACCAACGCGAACACCCCGAATTTAACCAACATCACTGCAACCGCCTCGGTTGGGGCCGCGACGACACATGATCCGAATCTGGCCAATAACACTGCTTCCGTCACTACCCTGGTAAACACGGGTGTGAACCTGACCGTAACCAACACGGGAACACCCAGCCCGGTCGTGACCGGCGGCACGATCACCTACACCCAAACCGTCGTCAACAATGGACCGAGCGCCGCTCCGAACGTGGTATTCACGGAAACGATCCCGGCCAACTCGACCTTCTCGTCGATGGGGGCGCTTCCGGCCGGCTGGAGCTGCTCAACTCCGGCCGTCGGGAGCACTGGAACGACGATCACCTGTAACGTCTCCAGCATGGCGCCCGGGAACACGGCGATTTTCACAGTCGTCCTCAATGCTACCGGTGCCGGGGGTACGGTTGTCACTGACATTGCCTCGGCTATGCCGACTCCGAGTAGCCTGGAAACCAGCCCGCAGGATAACTCCGCGACCAGTACGATATCCATTGGTGCAGCCAATCAGGTTGATTTAGGGGTCACGATTGCCAACCCGGCGAACCCGATCGTCGCTTCAACAAACATAGCGTATACCTACACGGTTACGAACTACGGTCCGGCAACGGTAACCAACGCGACTCTTACCGTCCCCACCCCGACAAACACAACAAAGGTCTCACTGACAGGGCCGACGGGCTGGACGTGCGCTACGACCTGTACCCTTACCGGAACTCTGGCAGAGAACGCAACGGCTACTTTTATTTTGACTGTAACCGTGGGTGCGGTGAATCCGGGGACGACGATCACTGACACGGCCACGATCGCTACGACACAGAACGACACGAACTCGGCCAACAACACTGCGACGGTAACCAATACGGTCGGGGCGACGGCCAATCTGGCGATGACCAACACCAGCACGCCGCCGGCGGTAGTCGTTAGCAACAACATCACCTATACGCAGCAACTGACCAACAGCGGGCCTAACGCAATCACCGCCAACACCGCCAACGGCGTCACCTATACGGTGACCATCCAGATTCCGACCAACACCAACTACCGGTCGATCACGGTGCCGAACAACTGGACCTGTACGCCTCCAGCGGTGGGAACCGTAGGCCCAACCACATTCCCGTGCACACTCAACAACGGCAGTAGCCTCGCTGCCAACGCGTCAGTAACCTTCTCGCCTGTCCTGCGAGTCAATGCCGGCGTGGCAGACGGAACGATCATCAACGAAACTGTTTCGGTAGCCAGTTGCGGTACGGCTGCGTGCCTCGAAACGACCCCGGGCAACAATAGTGCCACCGCAACGAATACGGTCGTGGCCGCCAACACCGAGGCTGATCTGGCTGTCACCAACACCCCCTCGGTAACGACAATTGCCGCAGGCGAGCCTATAACTTACACCCAGGTGTTGACCAACAACGGTCCCCATAGCGCCGCCAACCCGGTAACTTTCACCGAGGTTATTCCCACGAACACGACCTTCCAGAGCGTAACGATATCCGGGATTACCACCAATTGGACTTGCCCCGCGCCGTCTGGAACCCCGCTAACCCTTACTTGCACGAAGACCTCCACGCTGGCTAGCCTTGCTTCCACTACCTTTACGGTAGTCGTGCAGGTGAACGCCGGTACGGCGGCCGGAACTATCATCACCGATGCAGCTTCGGCGACCTCGGCCACAGCAGACCCCACCAGCATCAACAACACGAATATCACAGCGACCACGACGGTCGCGGGTACCGGTAGCGCCGATGTAAGCGTCAACATGACAGGCACACCGAGCAGTGTGTCTCAGGGCGACACGCTGACATATACGCTCACCGTGAATAACGGCGGGCCCAACACAGCTACTAACGTGACGCTTACCGATCCGCTACCCTCGGGCGTTACCTATGCTTCGGTTTCCACCACGGCGGGCACTTGTTCGCAAACGGGCGGCACGGTGACTTGCCTGCTCGGCACCATGAGCAACGGCGGTTTCGCTACGGTCACCTTGCTTGCGGCAGCGGGGGCTCCGAACACGGTTACCAACACCGCGTCTGTAACCGCCGATCAGAACGATCCAAATACCAGCAACAACTCGTCATCCGTGACGACCGCCATCGCGTCGCCGACCAAGGTAACACTGCGGTGGTTCAAGGCTGGCTACAGCGGCAGCGACGTTGTATTGCAATGGAGAACGGGCGGCGAGGCGCATAACCTCGGATTCAACGTCTACCGCGAACAAAACGGAGAGCGGATTCGCCTCAACCCCGCGCTCATAGCCGGATCCGCGCTGAGGATGCGTGATGCTTCAAGTGCTCACTCGGCGAAGACCTATGCCTGGGTGGATCATCAACCTGCATCTGCCGGCAGCGTGTATTGGCTTGAAGATGTCGATCTGAATGGCACCCGCACCTTCCATGGCACTTCGTATGTACAGGCGCAGAGCGATGTAAAAGTCGTGTCGCGTGCCAGAATGGTCACGGAACTCAGAGCGGCAGGCGCGAGCAATGGATCGCCTATCCTCGCAGGACGCCGCAACGCCGAGAAGGCCTTCGTGCCCTCGCCGTCTACTGCCCAACAACAACAGACGCAGTTCACGCTGGCGGCGAAGCCTGGGATGAAGATCCAGGTGCAGCAAGAGGGCTGGTACCAGATCACGCAGGCGCAACTGGCGGCGGCGGGCTTGACCGTCGCGCAATTAGGCGGCGCTCGCCTTTACGCGGAAGGAGTCGAACAGCCGATAAAGGTTAGCAGTTCGGGCATGCAACTCGAATTCTACGGCACGGGAATAGACACAGTTTCATCGAACCTGCGGGTCTACTGGCTGGATGTGAATGGAGGTTCTGGAAAGCGCATCCTCCCAATATCCGGTGTCGGCCGCGGCGGCGCGCAACCGCAGAGCTTCCCCTACGCGGTGGAGCTGAAAGATCGCACGACGTACTTCGCCGCGCTGCTGACTTCCGACGGCAATAATTTCTTTGGAGCACCGGTTACTACTACACCGGTGGACCAGGTGCTCGCGGTTCAGGATGTCGCTACTACGGCGGCTGATCCGGCTCAACTCGAGGTCTTCCTGCAGGGCGTTGTCGCCGATACTCCTCATGGCGTGGTCGTGAGCTTGAACGGCGTGACCGTGGGAGAGATCACATTCAACGGCCAGAACGTGGGCAAGCTCGACATAGAGGTTCCGGTTAACCTGCTGGTGGCGGGGAACAACACAGTTACACTGACGGCTCAAGACGGTGATGACGACATTAGCCTGGTCGAGCACATCACGCTGACCTATCCACATTCCTATACAGCGGAGTCCGATGCCCTCAAGTTCACCGCGGCGCCGGGCGATCATATCCGGGTGCAGGGATTCACCAATACGCCTTCACGCCTGATGGATATCACCGATCCGGCGAATCCCATCGAAGTTGTGGCCCGTGTCGTTGCTCAACCTGCAGGCTTCGCCCTTGATGTCCTGGTGCCGGCGGAGTTAAGCGGGACACGCACGTTCTTAGCCGTGGCCGCCGACGCCATGGCCTCGCCGGTCGCGCTGGTCTACAACCAGCCTTCAAACTGGCACGCCAGCCAAGCCGGCGCCCAGGTCGTGATGATCACGGATCCGGCGTTTGTGTCGCAATTAACCCCACTGGTTAATCTGCGCCGCAGCCAGGGCTGGTCCGTCGCCGTGGTTCAGACGGACGATATCTTCGATGAGTTCAACTTTGGAGAGCGAAGTCCGCAGGCTATACGCGATTTCCTCCAGAACTCCACCACGCAGTGGCAAACCCCACCACAGTATGTGTTGCTGGTGGGTGACGCCTCTGTCGATCCCAACAATTACCTGGGATTCGGGTACTTCGATTTCGTCCCCACGAAGATTATTGCCACCTCCGAGCTCATGACCGCTTGCGACGATTGGTTCACCGAGTTCGCAAACGACGGCATTGCACAGATCCCCACCGGTCGCCTGCCGGTGCGCACAGCCAGTGACGCCGCGCTGGTCGTTGGCAAAATTGTCGGCTACGAAAACAACACTGCCTCCGGAACCTGGATGAATCAGGCTCTGCTGGTTGCGGACCAGGACGACACTGAGAGCTTCACAAATGACACCCTGTCGGTGGCGGCGTTGTTACCCGCATCGATGCAGGTTACTGAGGTTCTGGCCAGCACAATGGATGCCGGCACGGCTAGCCAGCAGATATTGGCCGCCATCAATAGCGGCCAGTTGCTGGTCAACTATCTCGGTCATGGCTCGGTGGAAGTCTGGTCCGGTGAAGACCTGTTCGATAATGACGCTGCGGCTTCCCTGACGAACAGCAATCTATCCGTGTTTCTGCTGATGGATTGTCTCAACGGATTCTTCCACGATGTCTATACGGAAAGCCTGGCCGAGGCTCTGCTGCTTTCGCCAAACGGCGGAGCGGTTGCCGTGTGGGCCTCCTCCGGACTGAATAATCCCCCGCCGCAGTTGCAGATGGATCAGCAGTTAATTCGCGCTCTGGTAGCGAATCCTGGGATAGCTTTAGGGGATGCTGTTCAGCAAGGGAAGATGAACATCACAGATCCCGACGCCCGGCAGACATACATTCTGTTTGGAGACCCATTACTGCACCTGAAATCGATGTCCGCTGCGCCTGTGCCAGCCCCTCAGCCTCATCGGCCTGTGCCAGTCCGCCAGCCTCTTCGATGAGCAGTGCTGCAAGCGCACAGAGACTCATGGGGAATAACTCTGCTTGAAGTCGCAGGTGGCTTAAGTCACAGTTTGGCGTCTCAAACAGCAGCGCAGAAGTGATGTAGGTTCCAGCTTTTTCGCTTGTGATCGAGAGCTCTCAGCGCCATACGAGGGCTGCGCTCATCGCAACGCCCATGATCACTTCGCCACCGCGCTTCGCAAGTGCCTTGCTCTTACTGCCTGGCACGAACAGGACGTCATTAGCCTGGAGATCGGTGTCCTTCACTTTCGCCGACAGAATAAGCTTCAGCGGCACGTGGATCTCTTCAATGGTCTGCGGCGTCCTGCGCAGGATTCTTGCCCCGTTCAGCGACGCGGTCGAGGATACGCCGCCTGCCATCGCGATCGCTTCCAGGACCGTCATCCTGCCGTTTTCCATGATGATGCTGGCGGGGTGATTGACGTCTCCCACAACGTAAACCACACCAGCGCGGGGAACGAAAACCGTATCTCCAGGCTCGATTGGCGGGGCGGAAGTTTGGGCCGCCGAGTCGATGTCCAGTTGAACCCTGACCGGGGGGCCTGGATCATCGCGATGGGTAATCAGGACGGTCTTCCCGGCCCTGGGAGTTATGCCGCCGGCCGCCGAGATCTGATCCATCAGGAGCCGCGAATTGACCGGCTGGTACGTGCCGGGCTTCACGACCTCGCCCATCACTGATACGGTTTGGCCAGCTACGTCTTTCGGCGTCAAGGTGACATGTGGCTCGTTGATGAAGCCCTTCTCGCGAAGCTTCTTTTCGATTCCCGACCGGGCTTGCTCGATCGTCGCACCCGCGACATGCACGGCGCCAATCCACGGCAGGTCCAGATCGCCGGCATCGTTGACGGAAACCTCCTGGCTCATCTCGGGAACACCGAAGACCTTCAGGTCCAGCGTGTCGCCGACATGTAAGCGTGCGGCAACGCGATGAGCCTCGGGCGGTGCTGTTACCGCGGCACCGGCTGTTGCGGATTGATCAGGCGCTAACTGACCCACGGCGCGAGGAGTGCTGAATCCTATCATCATCAGCAACGCGCCCGTGGTGAGGCAGAACGCAACTTTAGAGGGGCAAAAACCCATCGCGGAGATTCCTCTTCAGTACGAGCTACTCGAGAGTTTAGCACAGGGAATTGCTATCTTTAACAAGGGGAAGTGCCATCTGTCGTCTCAAACTAGTTACTATTGTGCCAGCCAACCCCTCTCCTGATTACAGTGAGGCGCGATGCAATAGAGCTCCATAAGAAAAATTGGGGCTCTTAATATATCGCCGGAGCATCTCAGTACTAAGGGCCTGAAGTACTGTTTGGGATTTGATTTTCAGAGCAGATACTTTAAAATCGTGAGTAATGACTCATGATTTATCGTCAACTTCCGGAGGAAAAGTGCCTCCATCGCGGAGCTTCCCCTTCGACTTGGTAGCCGTCCTGGAACGGCCCATTCTCGCTTACGGCCTGGCCGTAGGCAGTTGCGCGAATGCACTACTGCTCACGTTGGTAGTGGGAGCGCCGGGCGAGAAGCCGCTCTTCTTTGCCTTTCTGGCGGCAATAGCGATCAGCAGTTGGTTTGCCGGCTGGCGTCCGGGTCTGGCAGCCATGCTGCTCAGCTTTGCGGTCGTGGCTGTTTTGGAGTACCGCGTCGCGCAGGGCCGCGCGACTGCAACGGTCGCGCTCGACATTGCGTTTGCTTTCACCTCCGTTCTCATCTGGGTCATTGCATCGGCGGCGCACGCTTCGACCGCGGAGCTGCGAAAATCGAACACCAAATTCAGCGGCGTGGTGCAGATTTCCGAGGATGCGATTGTGACCGTCGACGAGTCGCACACAATCACCTTGTTCAACCCCGGAGCGGAGAAGATCTTCGGTTACCGCGCGGAGGAAGTGATCGGCAGACCGATCCATCTGCTGCTGCCGGAGCGCTACCGGGCGATGCATGCGGCGCATATGAAGGCATTTTTTTCGTCCGTCGAGACGTTGCGAGCCATGGGCGAACGCTCGGTGATCTATGGGCTGCGCAAGGATGGAGGCGAGTTCCCAGCCGAGGCTTCGATTGCAAAGTTCAAGGCCGGCTCGGAGATGATCCTCACGGTCAGGCTGCGCGACGTCAGCCAACGCGTGCAAGCCGAGCAAGGGCTTCGTCAGCTCGGGGCGATTGTCAATTCTTCCGAGGACGCCATCATCAGTCAAGACCTGGACGGCGTGATCACCACGTGGAATTCCGGGGCGGAGAAGATGTTCGGATACGCTGCCTCGGAGATTGTTGGCCTGAACGCATCCATTTTGCTGCCGCCGAAGCTTCGCGAAGAATTGTCGCAGCAGGTTGAACAGGTGAAAAAGGGCGAGAGCTGGAGGGGCGAGACGGTGCGGGTCCGGAAGGACGGCAGACACATCGACGTGGGGCTCAGCATCTCGCTCCTCAAGGGCGAAAAGGGCACCCGTCCCGGGCTCTCGATGATCGCGCGCGACATCACCGAGAGAAAACGGCTCGAAGAGCAACTGCGCCAATCGCAGAAGATGGAAGCAATCGGCAGGCTCGCGGGAGGCGTGGCCCACGATTTTAACAATCTGCTGAGCGTCATTGTCGGCTACAGCTACCTGATCCACGCGAACACCACGCCCGATCAGCCGGCGCATTCGTCGGCGCAGGAAATCATGACGGCTGCCGGGCGCGCCGGAGCGTTGACCCGGCAATTGCTCACGTTCAGCAGAAAGCAGGTGTTGCAACCCGAGGTGCTGGATCTGAACTCGGTTCTCAAGAACATGGACGAGATGCTTCCTCGCCTCATTGGCGAAGACATCGACTTGCGCATTGTGCGCGGGCAGGATCTCAGGCGCGTCAAACTGGACCCGGTTCAGATCGAACAGGTCATCATGAACCTGGTGGTGAATTCGCGGGACGCGATGCCGAATGGCGGCAAGTTGACGATCGAAACGATGGACGTTTCTTTCGACGAACGGGACGCCACGCATCACGGTGTCGCCCCAGGCCAGTACGTCTTGCTGGCGGTCAGCGATACGGGTGAGGGCATGGACGAAAAGACCCAGAAGCTGATTTTCGAGCCGTTCTTCACCACCAAGGAACCCGGCAAAGGGACCGGACTCGGGCTCTCCACCGTTTACGGGATCGTTTCACAGGTAAAGGGCCACATATGGGTCTACAGCGAGCCTGGAAACGGCACGACGTTCAAAATTTATTTTCCGGCCACGGTGGAAGCGGCCGCCGAAGACCATGTAGCCTCAGGTTCCAAGCCTACGCTGTGCGGTACGGAAACGGTGCTTGTGGTGGAAGATTCGGAATTGTTGCGAAACCTTATCACGCAGTTCTTGCGCGATAGCGGCTACAAGGTGCTGATCGCGCCCGATGGACAGCAGGCGCTGCAAGTTGCCGACGAATGCGCTGGGGCCATCGACCTTCTGCTCACCGATGTGGTGATGCCGGTGCTCGGGGGACAAGAGCTTGCGGCTAAACTCTCGACTAAGTATCCCGACCTCGCAGTCCTTTTCATGTCCGGATATACTGACAGCGCCCTGGTACACCAGGGTGCCATAGAGGGCGACAGGTCGTTCCTGCAGAAGCCATTCTCGCCCGACGTGCTCCTGGCGCGAGTGCGCGAAGTGCTGGACCGCGCCCAGGAAAACAAGCCCACGAAGCGACTGGCGGTGTGAGGCGCGAAGAAACCTGAGACAGGCGGAAGGCCGTGAGAGACAGGCAGTGCCGATCTCATTACTGCCGCCGTTCGCGCCTTCCCCGGTCAGCAGTGATCTTGTCCGTGTATTCGCGTTACCCCTTGTAATCTAACTCCTTACCTTGGCGTTTCAACCTGCTGACATCCAGCCGCAACTTGCGTCAGTCGTCACATCTATACGTGATTACGATCACGAAAAGCCGTTCCAGACCCGTAGTAATAAAGATACTAGGGCTCCCCGCCATGGGTCACGACCCGTCTGTCAAAGGAACAGTGCCACGAGTTTGTTTAGCAGGCTGCTGAAAGGCGTGCTAAAGCAACCAGCGAGGTGCCAACTCGCGGGCTTATCGCGTAGGAAATCTGTTTTTCAGCAGCCGTTTAGGAGAGGTGGACGAAAATGAAATTGATCTCCATGAACCCTCTTGTCGACCAGGACGCATGCAATGGCTGCGTGGTATGCAGCAGCGTTTGCCCCACGCTGGCAATCACCCTGGTAGACAGGAAAGCCGTTGTAAAAGAAGAGGATTGCCGGGGTTGCGGCGCTTGCGATCAACGTTGTCCGGTCTATGCCATCAGCATGCATAAGCTGGATGCCCCCTACACCGTGAGGGTCGCCGTGGACGACGTTCCCTACGGCAAGATCGAAGCGCTCTGCCTGAAGGCCAACCTCAATCCACGACAACTTGTTTGCTACTGCACCTCCACTCGAGCCGAAGAAGTGGCCGCTGCCATTTTGAAAGGGGCCACGTCTCCGGAGGAGATTTCCAAGCAGACCGGCATTCGCACCGGATGCAAAGTCGAATGCATTGAGCCCGCCCTGCGGCTGCTGCAGGCGGCAGGAATCACTCCCGAGCGGCCGGTTGGCTGGCAATGGTATGGGTTGACGCCCACGGTGTGGGAAATCCCGGAAGAAGTCAAGGCCAAGTATGGCAGCCGGGGTTTCTATTTTGAGGAAGATATCGAACTGTTAAAGAAGGTAGTGGCGGCTAAGCCGGAGAGGAGTGATGCCTGATGAAAAGCGAACGGACGTCCAAGCGTAAACCGATTACGCCAATGCTGCCGAGGGCTTCCCAGTACGGTATTGCACCGGAACTGGTGAAGAAGCGTCTTGCGGAATACCCGGAGATGACATCGCTGCTGGTGAAGGACCTTTTCACCGACACGCCGGCGGTGATCTATCCCTCCGAGACCGGCATTCCAGCGGTTCGCAAGGCGGCGGAAGAGGCGTTAAGCCGGGTCGATATGTCGATGATCAAGCCCGGGCAATCGGTGAATGTGTGCGCCTCCCACCACGGCTTCACGCTGCTGGGCGGCGAGCCGTATGCCGAGCTATTGCGCGCGGTCCGCGACGTGATTGCCGCCCGCACGGGCACGCAGAACATTCGTCTGCGCGCCGGCGTCGGCCTGCGCTTCCGCGAGACCGAGGAATACATTAAGCGCTACCACCTCGACGAGCATTACAAGGGCAAGGCCAAAGGCGTAGCCCCGATCGACGAAGGCGTTGCCATTCAGACGGAAATCGGCACGCTGTACGGCATCAAGGCGATCTACGACGCCGACTGGATCGTACACGTGCATAACAGCGACGTGCGCGAAGTCCATTTTCACCGGCAGGTCGACCGCGCCGTCAAGCCGTTCGGCATGTCCTATGCCCGCATCGAAACCCGTTCCACCTATCACTGGAACATGGGACCGAGGGGCGCGAACTTTACCGCCCGGGCCATCTTCGACTCCGAGTATGTGAAGAACAAGTTTGCCTTCACGGCCTTCCTGAACATGTCGCCCAGCGGCGTGGTCGGGGTCAGCGCGGAAAACGATCTTTACGCCTTGAACGACCAGATCACGGTGGAAGGGTTGCAGTACTACGGCAAGATCATGACCCTGCTGGGCGAGATCGATGAGTGCATCGCGGGCCTGGATTTTCCGTGTCCGGTGCCATACGTCTTTGCCGCCGGCGTGATTTACGCGAATTTTATCGGCGCCAACCAGGACCTGTTCGATCTGGATCAGCCGCTACCGCCGTACACGTGGTACACGGAGGCTTTTTACGGAAAGAACGGCAAGCCGATGGTGGAAGGCATTCTTCCGATGAACCCGGCGATCAGGATGGTCGTTCACAACTATGCGTGGGGCGGATATCCCGGCGCATTCTTCTCCGAGCACATACCGACCGTGGTGGTGGGCCAGAAGCAGGCCGACCTGTTCAATTCCGACCCGCAAAACCTGGATTACATGAAGTGGGCGGTCGTGGCGAATCAACTCGATGATGCGATGCACTTCGCGTACAAAGTTGCGAAGACCGACAACGTCATCATCTTCGACGGCGCCATGGGCGGCATCAACGTGAGCGAGAGTCTGGCTGAGCTGTTGGTGCGCAAGGCCCCCGAGGTCTCGGCCCGGGTCGATGCGGAACTGATGCCGAGGTGGCTCAAGCAGCGCGGGGTCACCGGCAAAGCGGAGCAGCGCGAACTCGCCGCCGCAAGGTAGTGGATCGAAGGGGGATGTTGTGCAAACCGCGGCCAGAGTGCAGCAGGATATTCGGGAGATTATTTTTGCCGGGATCAATGGCCGGCAATTCAGCGCCTGCATCGTCGCCGAAAGAGACGGAGTTGTAGCCGGAATCGCCCGTCTGCAAGCCGCTTTGGCGGAGGCGGGAATCGGCGCTGAGTTGCTGCTGGCCGACGGCGCCGAAGTGAAGGCCGGCTCGGTCGTCGGCCGAATTGCCGGTACGGCGAGGCAGATTGCTCTGGCCGAAGAGTTTGCGATCGGCAAGCTGGCGAAGTCTTCCGGGATTGCGACGGCGGCCCGGCGCGCGGTCCAACTTGCCGGCGACGAGATGAAGATCGTCTGCGGCGCATGGAAAAAAATGCCCGCGGAAATCAAGTCGATCGTCAGGGAGGCGGTCGTTTGCGGCGGGGCCGCGTTCCGGATTACGGACCAGCCTTTTCTCTATCTCGACAAGAACTTCGTTCGCATGCTGGGCGGAATTGAGGCCACGCTCAATGCAGTGGCGTCGGTCGGCGACAAGCTCAAGGTGATTCAGTTGAAGGGCGAGTTCGCCAGCGTCGCTCAGGAAGCGATCATGGCCGTCACCCACGGCGCGGATATCCTGATGGTCGATACCGGCGGTCTTGCCGATTTCGAAGCGGCCCGCAGGGCGCTGGAAGCCATAGGCCTGCGGCAGCAGGTGAAATTGGCGTTTGCCAAGGGCGTGCGCTTGCGGGACATTCCCGCCATGAAAGGCCGTGGCATCGACATCCTGGACATCGGTTCCGAGATCGTGGACGCTCCGCTGCTTGACATGAAGCTGGACGTCAGCGTGGTGCCGCCGTGCAACTGAATCTGCTGGAAAAGACCGAACTGCGGATCTACGGCCTTGATCTCCACGAGGTGAACCTGACCACCGTGGCCGCCAAAGCCGCCAAGGTTCTGCAGTTGCCTGCCGAACAAGTGTTGGTTGTGGACGTGAGAGACGATCACATCTGTCTCGACATCCTGGCAAAGACGGTCGATATGCGGCAACTCATTGGCAAGCAGGGAAGTCTGCTGGATGAGTTGCGCGGCATCGAGGGCTTGAAGGTGAGAGATGATGCCTACGTCGATTCGGCGGGCATCATGGGACTCATCAGTTGTGAGCCGTTGCAATCCGGCGAGATCGTCGCCCGCACCGCGGTCATGAGCGACGAGATCGAACGCACGGTCTTGCGCCGCGCACGGGTTTACGCAACCGGCTTTGAAGTCAAGCAGGGAATGATCGAAGACACCAATTCTCCCTACCTTTTGGCGCTGCTCGAGTCGCAGGGCTACAAGGCCGAGTTCGGCGGGATTCTGGAAGACGACGTTCACGCCATCGCTCACGCGCTGCGGGACGCGGCTGAACGGGGATTTGGCTTGGTGATTACGACGGGCGGCGTGGGCGCGGAAGATAAGGATTTCAGCGTCGAAGCGGTGACCAGAGTCGACCCCGAGGCGGCCACTCCCTGGATCGTCAAGTTCCAGGCGGGCACCGGCCGTCATTTGAAGGAGGGCGTGCGCATCGGCGTCGGCCAGTATGGGTTGACGACCTACGTCAGCTTGCCCGGGCCGCATGACGAGGTCGAGGCCAGTGCCGTGGCGCTGCGCAGGTTTTGCACCGCCGGCCGGGTGGATAAGCACGCTTTGGCGAATGCGGTGGTCGAGATTCTGCGGGAAAAACTGCGCGCCAAGCAAGCGCACTGGCACGCGCATCACCACTGATTGCGGTTGCGGCCATCAGGGCCTTGGAGATCGAAGAAAGCTTTATGTCGGCTCTTGCACAGAAGCGCATTGCAAAAGCACAGGCGATGATGTCTGAGCTTGGGCTGGACATTCTATTCGTCAACAATCGTGAAAACCTGATCTACTTCACCGGACTGACCCAGATCGAGTGCCAGGCGATTCTGATACCGCGCGAAGGCGAAGCCTGCAGCGTGACGCTATGGCTCGACGCCGGATACGTGCGGCGCGAAACGGGGCTCGCCACGTACGGTTACGAGTTTCCGCGAGAATCGCTGGTTGAGAAATGCATCGAGCGAATCAAGGCATTCGGCTACGCGTCTCCTCGTATTGGATTTGAGCGCTACTTCGTGGCGTTCGGCGTATACGACGGTTTACGCAAGGAGTTCTCCGAGGAAAACTTCTGCGGCGCGAGCGATTTGTTCTATCGCATCCGGGCGATCAAGGACGATACCGAATTGCAATACATGCGCCAGGCCGGCGAGATCGTGGCCGCGGGCATGGAGGCAGCCGCGAAGGCGGTGCGTCCGGGCGTAAGAGAGGTCGAAGTGCTGGCTGAGGCCGAGTACGCGATGCTCAAGGCCGGCTCCGACGGTTCGCCCTTCCGTCCCCAGGTGGTATCGGGCGAACGCGCGCTGCTCACGCATCCTTGCGCCACCAGCAAAAAGATCGAGGCGGGCGAAATCGTCGTCATCCACTTGGGTGCGACGTGCCGGGGCTATTGCGCAAAGATGTGCCGAACCGCCGCGGTCGGCGAGGTTGCGCCGGGCTACCACCAAGTGCATGAGCTGCTGCTCAGGGCGCAATGCGCCGCGATTCAGGCTTTGAGACCCGGCGCCAGCTCCAACGATGTGGACGCCGCGGCCCGGGCCATGGTGATCGAGGCGGGCCTGGAAGAACAGTATCTCGACGTGACGGGCTACGGCGTAGGCATCAGGCAATCGGAGTTTTATCCCATCATCGGCAAAGGCCGGAGCGACAGGATTGAGGCCGGGATGGTAGTGGACCTGCTGCTGCCAACCATTTACCGCAAGCATGGCGGCGGTCCGCGGATTACGGATTGTATTCACGTCGGCCAAAAGGAAAACGAGATTCTTACTCGCTTTCCGCGTCAGATGCTTCAAGTTTCATAGTGCGACAGCGCGCCGCACTCCTTCAGGGAGAGCGGTAAATCCCATTGAGGAGGGCGAACGAAGTGATTTTGGAAAAGGGGTACAACCTCAAGGAAAGTTTCAAGATTCTCTGCACCAATATTAACGCCGCCGCGGTCGGGACCGGCCTTGTGGCTACGTTGTTCAGCACATTGGGCCCTGGCGTAATTGTGATGAATGCCGCCAAATCGGGCGGCCTGACCGACGCGCAAGCCGTGTCGTGGCTGCTTGCCCTATACGGCTTCGGCGGTTTGTCTACCATGTTCGTGGCTTTGCGCTATCGCATACCGCTGGTTATCGCTTACAGCATCCCGGGAACAATTCTGCTGGGCAAACTGCTGGCGCGGTTTCCGCTCAACCAGGCGGTGGGCGCGTACATGGTGGTCGGCCTGGTGGCTTTGATTCTCACGCTCACCGGAGCCATCAAGAAAGTTGTCGATCATATTCCGGTCCCCGTGATGCTGGGCATGGTGGGCGGCGTGCTGCTTAGTTTTGGGGTCAGCATGTTCAGCGCGGCCATCAAAACGCCCTCGATTTACGGGCTCATGCTGGTAATCTTTCTCGTCGTCATGGGCTTCCGGAAGTTCAGTCAAAAATTTCCGCCGATCATTGTTGCCATGGTTGTGGGAGCGGCGCTGCTGTATTACTTCGGTCTGATCAAGCCCGTCACGATGAGCTGGCAGTTTGCCCAGCCGCGGTTGGCGCTGCCCGCGTTCAGTTGGTCGGCCATCCTCAACATCAGCGTGCCGCTGTTCTTCCTGGTGATTGGCGTACAGAATATCCAGGCGGTCGGCGTGCTCTTGGCGGAAGGCTACACACCGCCAATCAACGCCATGTATCTGATCCCCAGCATCGGCGCCTTCTTCAACGGCTTCCTCGGCGCCCATCCGGCGGTTACCGCCGGTCCCAGCACGGCTATTTGTTCCGGTCCGGCGTCGGGCGAGCGCAAGGAGCTGCGCTTTATTGCAGCCTTTTTTGAAGGTGTATTCTGGTTCTGTTTCGCGCTGTTGGCCAAGGTCGCGGTTGATGCGGTGAAACTGGTCCCGGCCGAGTTCACCGCCGTGCTTACCGGGTTGGCCATGTTCGATGTATTCGGCAGTGCGTTCAGGGGCGCGTTTACCGGGCAGTTCAAGTCCGGAGCTGTAGTAGCCTTTTTCGTGGCCGTTACGAACCTGTCGATCCTCAGCATCGGTGCTCCGTTCTGGTCTATCGTTCTTGGAGTGCTGACGTCGTTGCTCGTGGAGCGGGGAGACTTTAAGTTCTTTCAGAATCGCAAGCAGGCGAAAGCGGTCACGGCCTAGCGAAGCTGATCTAAGTCCGGTGACTATGTATCGGACATGGCAATTGAAGAGCCGGCGGGGGCAAAACTCGCGGAGTCTGTGGCAAATATGGAGGTATGACCGTGCCAGTAGCGAAACAAACAGCCGAAATCGCGGAAATAGCAGCGAACATTTTATGGTTGGCGCAGCAAAACCTGCGGACGTGTGCTCCCGTGCGCGAATTGTTAAGCGGCGCCGGGCCGGATTTTGGTTATCGGGTGCAGGACCTGAACACCAACCGGCGGCTGGCGGAAGGCGCTCGCCTGGTGGGTCGCAAAATCGGGCTCACTTCGGTGGCAGTGCAAAAGCAGTTGGGTGTAGATCAGCCGGACTACGGAATGTTGTTTGCCGACATGGCCCGGGCCGACGGCGAAACAGTCTCGATGACGCGGCTGATCCAACCGAAGGTGGAAGGCGAAATCGCCTTCGTGCTGGGGCGCGACTTGGATTTCGCGACGCCGACGATTGCGGACCTGCTGCGGGCCATCGATTTCGCGGCCGTGGCGATCGAAATTGTCGATTCGCGCGTTCAGAACTGGGACATTCGGCTGGTGGATACGATTGCCGACAACGCTTCAGCCGCGATGTACGTGCTGGGCACGCAGCCAAAACTGCTGCGCGATATTGATCTGGTGCATTGTGGAATGCTGATGGAACGCGGCGGAGAGCAGGTCTCGATTGGCTCCGGCGAAGCCTGCATGGGTAATCCCCTGGCGGCGGCTCTCTGGTTGGCAGCGACGATGGCTCGCGTCGGACGTCCACTCAAAGCCGGCGACACGATCCTTTCCGGCGCGCTAGGGCCCATGGTTCCAGCGAAATCCGGCGACGCATTCGAGGTGCGCGTATCGGGGTTGGGCTCGGTGCGCGTGTCGTTCGCCTAGCAGACCCATCACGACCGTGGCAGGCAATGGAACTTTTGGCTACAGCGGCGACGATGGTCCGGCGACCAGTGCCGGATTGGGTTATCCGCACGGTATCGCGGTGGATTCCGCCGGCAACCTGTACATTGCGGATTACGGCAACCAGCGCATTCGGACTGTAACCGTAGCTACGCCGCCCCTGAGCTTCCCGCCGACCCAGATTAACTCCAACAGCGCTGCGCAGACATTCACGCTGGCCAACATTGGCAACGCGCCACTGAATCTGAGCGGCATTACGGCGAGCACGAGCTTTAACGTCGACGGCAGCACGACAACCTGTTCGCCTTCCTCCCCGCTCGCCGTGGGAGATTCCTGCGTGGTCGGCGTGGTGTTTTCTCCTACTACTGGAGGCAGCCTCATCGGCACACTCACGTTGACGGACAACGCGCTGAATGTCGCCGGCTCAACCCAGCAAGTAAATCTTTCCGGCAGCGGCGAGACCACGACGGCGACGGCGGTGAACTTCCAGCCGATCACGCCCGCTCAGCCCTAACTATGGACAAGCGATAAACATCGCCGTGAATGTGGTAGCGCAAAGCGGCCCGGGCACACCATCGACCGGCTCGGTAACTTTCACGGTGGATGGCATTGCGCAGCCGGCGACCCCTTTGGGAAGCAATGGCGCAGTCGGCTTGCAATTGAGCGGTCTGAGCGCCGGCTTGCACCAGGGGAGCGCCAACTACGGCGGCAGCACGGATGGAACCTACCTGGCGAGCAGCAATTCCACTTCGTTTACGGTTTCGCCGGCGTCGCAGACGATCACACCGGGGCAGTCGGCCATCTATACGCTTACCTTGGCATCGGTGAAAGGTTTGAGCGGCAACGTGTCGTTGGGATGCAGCGGCGGTCCGGCTAACTCCACTTGCAGCATCACCCCTGCCTCGGTGACGCTCAACGGTACGGCCACGGTCACGGCCACGGCCACCGTACTTACGTCGGCGAACAGCAACTATGGCGCGTTCACAGTAGAGATCACAGGGGAACTGGGCGCTCTGACGCGCCCGGCGAGCGCGAATTTGACGCTGGCCAACGTCGCTGTCAGCTCTCCGCTGCCTAACTCAACGGTGAGCACCACGGTGCCCTTCGTAGCCTCGACGACGTCGAACTCGTCAACAGCGACGATCAAGACTATGACGATCTACGTGGACAAAATCGCTAAGTACGGCGCCAGCAGCAACGCCAATGCCATCCCCGAAGGTGCGCTTATACAGCTAGATCCCGCATTCAATGTCTCCGCGCAATCGTGGCCTCCATGGGAAAAGACAATCGCTACGGCATTGCAGACCTACGGTGCCTACGTGGTGGACACCAGTGGCGCGCTGGCCTTATATGCTGTAAGCGACATGAATACCAGCAACACCACCTGGGCTTCGGTCGGCATGACCAAACTCCCGAGCCTGTCCAACTTACCGTGGAGCAGCTTCCGCGTGATTCAAATTCAATCTTGTAACTAGAGCAATTTCATTTTCGGTGTACCCCTATATATCACCGCCGGCTGGATGTCACCCTCGGAGAACAGTTTTTCAGCAACCTGCTAGAGAAGCGCTGGTGCAGTTGCGAATATCAGCAGTAGCTTACTCTGCGAGCGCTGCTACCGCTTGCTCCCTTTCCTGCCAGGCTTCATCGGCGCCTTCTTCCGGACGTGACGGCAGCCGCAGCGCCGCGATGACACAGAAGGCATGTACGGCGCATAACAGCCAGAAGGCAGCGGCGAAAGCGCTTGCATCGAGCTGTGTTCCCGCAAACGGCAGCAAGAGATTCTGCGAATCTCCGTGCATTCTGGAATGCAGAAAGATCGCCAGTCCGGTGGTAGCGACAGGGCCGCCGAAGCGCTGCACGATGTTGATTGCCGTGGTGGCAACTGGAATGGTTTCCTTCGGGATGGCGGCATAGGCTGCCGCAATCGAGGGAAGGGTGATGGAGCCGAGTCCCACTCCTCGCACAAAGAGCGCAAGACACGTGGCCCACGTCGACAGACCTGGAGCGGAGCACAGGGCAAACGGAAGCGTGCCAAGAAGTGCAATCAGCGCCCCGGAAGAAGAGACCCGGCGCGAACCGAAGCGCTCCGTTAGCGGCCCCATCATCGGATAGGAGCAAAGCATTCCCAGCCCGGCCGGCGCCAGCAGGGCCCCCGCCCTGGTTGGCGAAACGTTCCTCGCCATCAGCAGGTAAAGAGGCAGCAGCATTTGCCCGCCGAAAACAACCGCATTGCTGAGGAACTGCGTCAGAGCGGCTGCTGAAAAACTTGGTCTTCGAAACAAATGCACATCGATGAGCGCCGCTGGTCCGCGCCGCGCTCCGTGCACAAGGAAGGCCGTCACCAGCCCGATCGCGGCCAGAAGCTCCAATTGGTTGAGATGCTTTGCCGCAGAATTGGAACTAAGCTGCTCCAGGCTATGCAGCAGGAAGACGAGGCCGGGCGACAGAAGGAGAAACCCAACCAGATCGAACGCTCGAGGGTTCGTTTCTCTGGCGTCATTGGGCAAGACCCACACCGCGCGTAGCGTGGCGAAAATGCCGATTGGCAGATTGATAAAGAAGATCCATCGCCACGACGCGTGTTGAAGAATGACTCCAGCCAAAGCCGGTCCGAAGATAGGGCCAAGCATAACCGGCATAACCATGAAGCCCATGACCCGGGCCACATGGCGGCCGGCCGCACGGGCTGTCATCATCTGCGCCATGGGAGCCAGCAGGCCGCCGGCCATTCCCTGCAGCACGCGAAAGCCGATGAGCGCCGCGGCCGAAGTGGCGAATCCGCAGAGCATCGAGGCGGCAGTAAACGCCGTGAAACAGCCAAGATAAACGCGCTTGGCTCCGATCCGGTCTACCAGCCAGCCGCTTAAGGGAAGCATCAGGGCCAGAGCGAGCAGGTAGCCGCTGGTGACCCACTGGATCACGGCCAACGAAGCGTGCAACTGCTGGCCCAGCTTGGAGAGCGAGACATTCACGATCGTCGAGTCGAGGCTGGTCATCAACGGGCCAAACAGCACGACCCCGGCGATGCGCCAAACAAGAGGATCAATGGGCCCGTTTCCAACCTGCTTCACTGTTCTTCCATTCATCGGCAGACAGCTTCCAGCACGCGGACAAACACTGCCGTCCCGCGACGCTCGCGAAATACAGCCGCAAGGCACGACGACTCTTACACTACCCGCGGCCCCAATTGAATTGAGGTTTCCGCGGAGTTGTCTTGCTCCTTAAAACCCCAAGGATACTTACGTTGACCTGATAATACGGCTACTGGCGCCAACCTTCATAAGAAAATGTGGGCTTAACCTTGATTGCGATCGGCGCCGTAACTATCAGGCAGCGGAGCGTATTCTGTCTCATAACCGACCGATGGCCCACGCACGCTTTATTCCTGCATCGTCATTTTCGGGGCAGGAGCTTCTTCATACAGCTCCGCGTCCTTTTTGTTTACCAGCACCCTGGGAAGCAAGAACACGAGCGGGACAGTAATGAGAGTGGTCACCGCGTTGGCAATCACCAGAGAGTCGAAGGAAATATGGTATTGCTCCAGCAGTCTCGCCCCGAACCAGTCAGTGCCGAACAGGGCTAGATTGCGGACACTCATCATCAGCGAGAAGCCGAGGCCTTCGCTGCCAGCGGGGGTGGCGCGAACCGCAAGATCCATAAGCGCCAGTTCGGCGAGCGTGTAGCCGAAGCCGTTTATTCCTTCGATCGCCTGGGCCCGGCCCAGCGACGAATAAAACAGATAGCTGAAGTTGGCCACCGCGCCCAGGGCCATGCACCACAGAAGCAGAGTACGCAGGTTGAAGCGCCGGCAGGCGGTTCCATATGCAACCGCCGCCGCGACCCCGCAAACGCCGGCAATGAGCTGCAGAAAACCCTGTACCTGCGTGCTCATGTGGAGTTCGTTCTGCTGCTTGTAGAAAATCGCCGTCGAAAAGCCCGGTGCGATGTAGAACAGCGCCATGAGTCCTACCGCCGCCCACATCGTCTTAGCGGTGCCGATGTTGACCAGTTGCTTGCCGGCATTTTCGAGAAGTTGGCGCGAATCGATTCGCTTGCGCTGTTCGTGCAGGAACAAGATCGTAACCGGCACAAGCAGGAACATTACGCCGCCACAGGCCAATGCCGTCCAGGTGAAGGCGATGCTGGCGAGATAACCCGCGCTTGGACCGTTGATGATGCTACAACCCTGCTGCACGAACTGGCGGACCGCCGTGAGCCGGCCCGAGGCCGATTTCGCTTGTGCGATCTCGACCATGTAGCCGCCGATGACGGTGCTCGCCACGACCATGAAGGCATTGATAAGGATGCACATCCAGAGCAGCTTGCTGTACTCGTGCGGGGTGACGCAGAGCCCAATCCAGGAGAGGACGGCCAGCGTTGTGCTGATCAGAATGTAGCTCTTGCGGCGGCTGCCAAGGATCGGGAAAGCGTCGGTGAAGATGCCTGCGAAGGGTTTGAAATACCACGCCAGGCCCGCCCAGAAGAAGAACGCGGCGTTGGCCGATCGATCCACATGCAATTCATTCTTGAGAAGGTTTTGCAAGGGAATGCGCGCGAGCACCTGTGGTTGCGCCAGCGTTGTGGCAATAACGCCTACGACAATCACAATCGCGGCAGTAAGGAGCGTTCTGTTGTTCTCTGGTTCCGTTGGAGGCAATTAGGACCGCCAGTTTGCCGGCCTTTGGAAATGGGTTCCGGCAACAACTGTAGTGTGGGCAGTATAAAACAAAGGCGGGCCATCGGGCGAAGGGCAAGCGCGGGTCACGCTCTGCCCCGGAACTGGATGATTTTGCGGCGGTCGCGTTTCGATGGTCTGCCCTCCGGCGCCGCTACGAATTGCTGTATCGTCTTTCGCTCGTTTGCTAACTTCTGGCGCAATGCTCGGCTCGCCTCTGTCTCGCGGTACAGCGTTTGCGCAACCGAGGCCGGGCCGCGCATCTCACTGAGAAGCAGGACCTCGACCTGAAAGTCGCCGCCTTCGTTTGTTATCCTCAACAGGTCGCCCACCCGGACCTCGCGCGCAGCCTTGGCCTGCTGCCCGTTGGATTGAATCCTGCCGAGTTCACAGGCTCGCGCGGCCAATGCTCGCGTCTTGAAGAATCTGGCGGCCCAGAGCCATTTGTCCATTCGTACGCTGGCCATGATCTATTGCTGTCTACGTTTGGCTTAATTCCAGAATGCGCTGCGCCTTGGCATATACTGGCGGGTCCACCAGCTTGTTGTCTACAAAAACATAAAATGAGCCGTCTTTTTCGGCCTGTATAAACGCTTTCACCACCTTCTTCGCGAACGCCACTTCCTCATCCGACGGCGCAAAAACTTTGTGTACAATCGCCACCTGGTTGGGATGAGTTATGCTCTTACCGTCGAAGCCCAACTGTTTGATTAGCTGGGTCTCCGCAATCAACCCTTCCTCATCGGAAATGTCGAGAAACGCACCATCGATAGCCTTGATCCCAGCCGCTCTGGCCGCAGTTACGAGATGAGAGCGCGCATACAGCAACTCGAGTTCGAGCCCTCTGGTGCTACGAACGGTCTTCATGTCTGTCGTATAGTCCTCGACTCCGATTGCCAGCGCGATGAGCCGTCCCGTGGCCTTAGCGATCGGAAAGGCGTTGATGATTCCCAAAGCGGACTCAAGTGACACGATGACCCTGGTAGCGCCTTCCGGAATACCGGCTTCCTTTTCTATCGTCCCAATCAGTCTGTCCACTTGTTGCATTTCTTCGAGAGTGCCGCACTTGGGGAGACGGACAATGTCTGGACGGACTCTGACTACGGCGCGCAGATCATCGACTCCAAACGGCGATTGCCAGGAGTTGACGCGAACTCCGATTAATTTGTCCTTCGGCCTTGCATCGCAGATGGTTCGAACTACCATCTCCCGAGCTTCGGATTTCTTCGCAACCGGAACCGTGTCTTCCAAGTCCAGGACGACACAATCGGCCTTGCACTCCAAGGCTTCGGCAATCTTCTCCGGAATATTGCCGGGCACCCACAACAGGGTTCTCATTGGATTAGCCATGTAGTTCTCCTATATATCCGCCAAATATCGAATCGGGCTCTTGCGCTGCGTGGCCACTAGTCCTTCTTCCGCGAGCCTTTTGCGGCCACTCGTTTGGGGAGATAAGCGAGATCGCGATTAGCGGAGATTCCGCTCTGCTCGTAAATGGAAGCGAGTTTGGCCTGCATTGCCTGCGTGATTCCATCGACGAGACTACTCCCGGTGCTGTCGATGCCGACAATCAACGGCCCAAGACTGTTGACACGTACTACCCAGATCGCTTCCGGCACGCCCAAATCCATCCAGAAGACGTTCGCGACTTCTTCCACCTGGCCGGCATATAGCGCGCCGCAGCCTCCAGTGGCATTCAGAAAAAAGCCCCCAACGTCCCGGATCGTTTCGCGGGCTTTTGTGCTCATCGACCCCTTGCCAATCGTGCAGCGAATCCGGAAAGCCCTCATCAGTTCAGGGCCGAGTTCATTGAAGCGTGAACTCGTGGTGGGGCCGGCGGAAAGCACTTGCCATTTTCCTTCCGTGTCCATGCGGGTGATTGGCCCGCAATGCCAAATGGCGCCGTTGTTCAGGTCGAAAGGCAGTTTTTCGCCACGGTGCAGCATTTCAACTGCTCGTCGATACCCCATGTCTCGCATCGTGTGAACCACGCCGGAGAGGTAAACGATATCGCCCAAGTTGAGCCGGCGTATCTGCTCCTCGCTGACGGGCAGTTGCAAGTGATGTTCATTCGTCATCGCACGCTGTCCTCTTCCGGATGGGTTATATACTCAACCCGCCCGTCGCTATGAATGCGCGCCTTGGAGTACCGGCAAGCCCAGCACTGGAACACCACTGAGACCGGCGCAACCGCGGTGTGGGAGCCGCTCATTTCTGCATGGACTCCTAACGCGTAAGTCTTGCCCCCCAAACCCATCGGGCCTAATCCCATCGCATTCACCGCCTCGAAGATCTCGGTCTCCAGGGCGGCGACTGTAGGATCGGGATTGTGCTTACCAATCGGAGTGCGAAACAAGGCCTTCTTGGCCAGAACCATGGAAGAGTCGGCGAATCCACCAATGCAAATTCCGATGATCACTGGGGGACAGGGCTCTCCCATGGAATCCTCGGCGATGTCCAGTACGGCTTTAACGGCAGCCCGGCCAACGTCTTCGCTGCTCAGAATCCAGCACTGAGAGGCCCGCGTTTCCGATCCAAAGCCTTTGGGAACCGCCGTAAGATCCAGGTAATCCGACCCGCTGATCATTTCCCAGTGAATATATGGGATACCCCAGCCCGTATTCGTGCCTGAGTTCTGCTTGGTCAAAGGATTGATTACATTCGGCCGGAGTGGGACTTCCGCAGTAGCTCGGATCAGGGCTCTTTCGGCCGCCTGCATCAGGTCTCCCTCAAGCCGGCAGTTCAGGCCAAGATCGGCATAGAACATCGGCATGCCGGTGTCTTGGCACAATCCGACTTGCTTTTCGACGGCAATCCGGCAGTTGTCGAGAATCGCTCCAAGTTGTCCCTTGGCGACAGGGCTCTCCTCGCGGGCATAGCCCGACTTGAGAGCATTCTGTACGTCGACAGGAAGCTCGATCGACGCTTTCTTCACGAGCCTAAAAATTGTGTCTTCCAGCAGTTGCCCGCTAATCGCCACTCAGCTCTCCTCGCTGACGCGCGCAAATCGTCGGGATCGGCCGTTAGGAGCACTCGCTCCAGAGTCGGGCCGCTTCACCGCGCGCTCAACTACTAAGCATATCCGACAAGTTTGCCTGTTGTGGGAGCATCCAGACGCGTCGGATGATGCGCTCGATCTCCTCGCCGGAAGCGCCCTGATGATAAGCCGCCAGCCGGCGCGCTTTGTCCTCCAGCTCCGAGAAATAATTCTTCCGTGCGCAACACAACGTTTGCCGGAAGATCGGAATACGATAAATCGTGGACGAAGGAGGTCAGCGTCGCCGTGCTGGCGCTTCGTGCCCCACCCGGCTTCATTTCGCGCCTCGTGGCGCCAGACGGGCAATTTTGGGGGCCTGGCCGCGCTTGTACACCAACAGTGTGCGGATAAATTCGATCACCACAGTGCCCTCATGGTTGTAGCCGGTGGTCTTTACCTTCACGATGCCGACGTTGGGGCGCGACTTGGATTCGCGCTTCTCGAGGACCTCCGTCTGGGAATAGATGGTGTCGCCCTCGAACACCGGGTTGGGCAAGCGGACTTCATCCCAACCAAGGTTGGCAAAGACGTTTTGCGAAACGTCCGTAACACTCTGTCCGGTGACCAGGGCGAGCGTGAAAGTGGAGTCCACCAGCGGCTTGCCGAATTCCGTCTGAGACGCGTAGTGGTAATCGAAATGGATGGGAGCCGTGTTCTGCGTCAGCAGGGTGAACCAGATGTTATCGGCGGCGATGACAGTTCGCCCCAGCGGATGCTGGTATACGTCGCCCACCTCGAAGTCCTCGAAGAATCTACCTTTCCAGCCTTCTTTTAGTGCCATTACACTTCTCCTGATGCTTGGTTATCAGAGCTTTGCTTGGAGCGGTTCAGCCAGATGAACCAGCTCGCCATCCCCCTTACCTTTTCGTCATAGCCACGGGCAAAGTCGCCGCTTCCGGGGCGTTCAATCTTAATGACGCGAGCTCCGAAATCGGCCAGTTGCCGCGACGCAAAGGGCGCGGAAACCGCCTGCTCGATGGATACTACCTTGATTCCTTCCAAGGGCAACATTTAGTAGGACCTCGGCAAGCCGAGTACGTGTTCGGCGACGTAGGACAGAATGAGATTGGTCGAAAGCGGAGCTACCAGGTATAGGCGCGTCTCCCGGAACTTGCGCTCGATGTCGTATTCCTCGGTGAATCCGTATCCGCCATGCGTCTGCAGAGCAACGTTAGCGGCCTCCCAGGAAGCCTCCGCGGCCAGGTGTTTGGCCATGTTCGCTTCCGGACCGCATGGCCGGCCGGAGTCGAACTTCTGCGCCGCATCCATCCGCATCAAGTCGGCCGCGCGCGTGTGTATGTATGCCTGTGCCAGGGGGAATGAAATCCCCTGGTTCTGCCCGATGGGACGATCGAAGACGACCCGTTCCTTGGCATAGCGGACCGCGCGGTCAACGAACCAGTAGCCATCGCCGACGCACTCGGCGGCAATGAGAATGCGCTCGGCGTTCATGCCGTCCAGGATGTAACGGAAGCCTTTGCCCTCTTCTCCGATCAGGTTTACAGCGGGCACCTCGACGTCCTGGAAGAACAACTGATTGGTTTCATGATTCATCATCGTGCGGATGGGGGTCACGGTTAGCCCATGGCCGATCGCCTGATGTAAATCCACCAGGAATACGGAAAGTCCATCGGATCTCTTCTTCACCTGGTCGAGAGGCGTGGTTCGGGCGAGCAGAATCATAAGATCGGAGTGCTGCACACGCGAGGTAAATACCTTCTGTCCGTTGACGACGTACTTGTCTCCGTTGCGTACGGCCCTGGTCTTTATCTTAGTGGTATCGGAACCGGCATCGGGCTCGGTGACTCCGAACGCCTGCAGGCGCAACTCGCCGCCTGCAATCTTTGGCAAATAGCGGCGCTTCTGCTCATCGGAGCCGTGGCGCAGGAGCGTGCCCATCGTATACATCTGCGCATGCGCCGCCCCGGAATTGCCGCCGGAACGATTGACCTCCTCCAGAATGATGGAAGCCTCTACTATGCCCAGGCCGGCGCCGTCATATTCTTCCGGAATCAGAGCGGCCAGATATCCCGCATCCGTCAGCGCGGCGACGAACTCCTCCGGGTAGGCCCGTTCGCGATCCACCTTGCGCCAATATTCATCGGGATACTTGGCGCAAAGCTCGCGAATGCGGGTGCGCAAGGCGGTTCTTACGGGCGATTCAGATTCAGTTCTTGCATCCATTCCAGGCATCAGAATTCCTCCAACGAAGTAAATTGTTCACCATGCCCTCCCCGCTGGCGCTGCTCCTACATTCGCGCGAAATCAATATATCCGCGCTGGACATCCGTGCTCAGTAGCTTTACCCGTAGCTTGTCTCCAACATCCACTCCTTGTTGGCCACGCGCCAACAATCCCTCTACATGGGGCTGCAACACGCGAACAAAGGTTCCGTGTGGAGTCACTCCCGTAACGATCGCATCGAAAACTTCGCCGATTCTGCCGGTCATTGCGACCGCCGCGATCCGCTTCGACATTTCTCGCTCAACCTTCCGCGCCGCGTCTTCTTTCGAGGTACAGTTGGCGGCAATTGCGGCCAACTCATCGTCTGAATATGGAGCAGGCTGGTTCGCGAGCACGGCTTTGATCAGTCTCTGGGTGACAAGATCGGCGAAGCGCCGATTGGGGGCCGTAGAGTGAGTGTAGTCCTGAACGGCGAGGCCGAAATGTCCTTGCTCAGGATCGCCGGGGCGTTCCAGCACATACTCACCCGGCCCCATCAACTTGATCACGGCCAACGACAGATCGGCAAAGTGGTCCGGATCGGCGGCTTTGCGCTTCGTCAAGAACTCGTTCAGGGCCTTGGAATCCGGCTCGGCGGGCAGTTGCTCACCTTGTTGTGCTGCAAGCTCCACGATTCGATTCCAACGCTCGGGAGTTTTTACCACGCGCCGGATGGAGGAAACTTGCAGTAACATGCGGGCGACCACCCCATTCGCTGCAATCATGAAATCTTCAATCAGTTCAGTGGCACGGTTCTTCTCCTGTTTCACCACGCCCACGACTTGCTGGTTAAGTACCACCGGGCGGACTTCGGTGGTCTCGATATTCAGCGCACCGTGCCGATACCGCTCATTCCTCAGGGCCTGGGCGGCCTCATCCTGGAGGCGTAGCTGAGACTGCAATTCGGCTGAGTCTGCTACTTTAACCGGGGCGGCGCCTTTACTCTCGAGCCAAGCACCTACAGCATCATAAGTGAGCTGCGCTTTATTGCGGACGACCGCGCGATATACCTCGCTCGAGTTAACGCGACCATCCCGGTCAACCACAAACTCGATTACCAGGCTGAGCTTATCCGCCCCCTCCAGCAGGGAAGTCGTGCCGGTCGAAAGCTGCTCGGGCAACATTGAGAAATTCCGTATACCCGTATAGACCGTGGTCGTTTCCTTGGCGGCATGTTGATCGATGGCCGTGTTCTTCGGGACGAACGTATCGACATCCGCGATTCCTATCAGCACCCGCGACTGACCGGTGGGCAACCGCTCAGCTACCTCAATCTGATCGAGATCACGCGAGGTGTCGTTATCGATCGAAGACCAGAGCTGATTGCGCAGATCGCGAATCGCTCCTCCCGGCGCCACCTGTGGCGGGTGCGTTGCCAATTGCGAAAGCTGCTGCTCAACTTGCGAAGGGAATTCCGGCTCAAAGCCGTTCTCCAACATGGTTTGCTTGGCTGCCGCTTGAAGGTCGAAGTGGGATACATGACTAGTGTTCATGCGTGTTTGGATTCCTACAGGTGCGTGGAGAATAGTTCGAGGCTGGCTAGGCCTTTATAAGGGTCTGGTGCAGGACAGCGGGATCACATAAGGCCCTTCAGGGATGACGGCCACACGACAATCGTTATGTGCCTTCACACTCTCCATGACACAGGCCAATGGCGACTCGATCACGGTGACTCCTGTAAGTGCCTGCTGGTCTTTCGTCAGCCCGTCGGTGTAAAGAAAAATATTGGCTTTTTTCATGGCCTTGACCTGCATCTCCGTCTCCCATTCATCGATAGCGGCGTACTTTTTCCCGATAATTCCACGGAGAAAGTTTTCAGGTCCCTGGCTAGTGAGGCACTTTTGCGCTTCAGCATATTCGGGCGATCCAATTCCCTCGGAGCATGCGGAAACAATGATGAGGTCGCCGCCCGGCTCAAGTATGTCGATGGCGCCCACCATTCCCTTGACTGTCTGGTAATAAGTCTTATCCAGCGGGTAACCCGCGGAACTGGTCACGACGGTCTTGAATTTGGTGTCCAGGCGGACCTCCGCATAGGGCCGCATGAATGAAACCGCTTCCAGGTGACTCGCTTCGATTTCGCCGAAATTGACAAAGGATATCCGACGCTCCTCATCGATGACCGTATTGACAGCCAGGCACCTTCCCACCATGTGCACTATCTCGATCTGGGCGGCGTGCAGAGGATTGCCCTCGATAACACAGTTTGCCGACCGGTAATCCTCCAGGACCCGCGCACAGTGGAACGAGCGGATCGTCGTTTCATGGGCAACGCCCGGGGCGACAATTTTTCTGCCTCCGGAATAACCAGCCATGAAATGGGGCTCCACCAGCCCGACGACGATGCGGAGATCGGCCTGGAGAAAGCGGCGGTCGATCCGGGCTTCGATGCCGTTCGATGTAGTACCTATGTATTCATGATCCTCATCTCGCCGGGCAAAATGGTTGGCGACGGTGACGGCACCGAGGACCCAGTCGTTTCCGACCAGTTCACGAAGCTCATCTCCTTCATTCGGCCTGTGGAGACCGGTTGCAACGAGAACCGTGATGGAAGCTGGGGCGATTCCAGCCTGGATCAGCTCCTTGATCAGTGGAGTTAGAAAAGGGCCATTCGGTACAGGCCGGGTAATGTCACAGATGAGGATGCAACAACTGCGGCAGCCCTTCGCCTCATCACGCAGCGTTTTGCCGTTCACCGGATTCGCAAAGGCGGCCTTGATAGCTTCCTCAGGCTCCGGGAGGACGGGCATGGCCTTTTTTTGGATCAGCGTAACGTCTATCTCCCCGGGAAGATCGAGCAACAGTCCGGTTTTTCCATACATCATATTGATATTCATATCTGGCCTCCATTCACATACCGAGGTACGCCTCTCGAACCATATCGCTCTTCAGCAATTCCTGCCCTTGCCCCTCCATGACGATGCGGCCGGTTTGAAGCACATAGGCACGGGCGGAAATATCGAGGGCCTCATAGACATTCTGCTCGACAAGCAAAACCGTGACGCCGCGGGCATTGATGTCCTTGACGATGCTGAAAATTTCCGAGACCAGTTTCGGCGCAAGTCCTAGCGACGGCTCATCCAGTATAAGTAGCGAGGGGTTCGACATGAGTCCCCGACCGATGGCCAGTTGCTGCTGCTCTCCGCCACTGAAAGTCTCGGAGCGCTGTCCCTGCCGTTCCTTCAATATGGGAAACAGATCGAAGACGCTTTGTAGATACTTTTCGACGTCCGCCTTGGAGCGGACGGCATAGGCTCCTAAGAGGAGATTATCAAGAACAGACAGCCGACCGAAGAGTCTCCTGCCCTCAGGGACCATGGAGATGCCAATCTTCACGATTTCATAAGGCTGGGTCTGATGAATCGGGGCATCCTTGAACAGAACTTCCCCTTTCCAGGGATGAAGAAGACCCGCAATGGTTTTGACTATGGTGGATTTTCCGGCGCCGTTGGAACCGATAAGGCTGACTATCTCTCCCTTGTCGATCCTGAAAGAAATATCCTGAACAGCCGGGAGCCCTTTGTAGCCTACGGAGACATTATTCAAGGTGAGCACTGTACTTTTCCCCCAGATAGGCTTGAATGACTTCCCGGTCCGAGCACACTTCTTTCGGCGTCCCCTCCATGATTTTCTTGCCGCTGTTCAGGACAACTACACGGTCGGATATCTGCATGACAGCTTCCATCACGTGCTCGACTATGACCAGCGTCATCCCTTCGTCCCGGATTTTCCTGATAAGATCGAGGATCTCCCGCAACTCGACTTTAGTGAGTCCGGCCATGGCTTCGTCCAGCATGAGCAACCGCGGTTGGGTGGCCAGCGCCATGGAGACCTCCAACCTCTTTTTATCGGCGATGGTCAGCTCCGTCGCGAGGAAATTTCTCTTTTCATAAAGACCAGCGAATTTCAGTATCTCGCCGGCCTTTTCCATGGCCGGTCCGATCCGGCGAAAACGTAGCAACGCACCCGTCGCCACGTTCTCGATGACCGTCATGTCGCTGATCACCTCTACAATCTGGAAGGTGCGCGCGATACCAAGGTTGCAGACCTTGTCGGACCGCATGCGTGTTATATCCTTGCCGAAAAAAGAGACGTGGCCGCCGTCAGGCTTGTAGAAGCCAGTTACGCAATTGAACAGGGTTGATTTCCCAGCCCCGTTGGGACCGATAACGCTGACGATTTCCCCTTCCTCCACGGAGAAGTGGATATCGTTGTTTGCAGCCAGGCCGCCGAACCGTTTGGACAACCCCGCGACTTTCAAACAGATTGCCTTGTTCATTTCAGTTTTCCCGAGATTCTCCGGAGCTACGAATTAACGGACCTCCTCGTCTTCCCGCCTATCTTGGACAAAAGCTTCCAGACCCCGTCGGGGTAGTACATGGAAATCAGAGTGATCAATAGCCCATATATCAGCATGTCCACGCCCGTTCCCTTGTAACCGAGAGTGATACGCGTGTATTCCGATGCAGGTATCAGTATAGCCGCGCCGATCACCGGCCCCATTATGCTTCCCGCTCCTCCCAGCATCGAGATGAGAACAATCTGGACAGATGTAGCGAGAACCATGACACTTCCGGGATCGATGTAAAGAACATATTGAGCGTAGAATGTGCCTGCCATGGCGCTCAGGAAGGCGCTTATCATAATAGCCATAAGACGATATAAAACGACATTAACGCCCATGACTTCCGCAATCTTATGACTCTCCTTGATTGCGCGGAAGTAGTATCCCATTTTCGAAGTGGCTACAAAATAACAAACAGCCAGAGACAACAGAAGAAAGGCAAGCATTATGTAGTAATAAGGCAGTTTCGAAGAGTTGAATAGAAAATTGGCGAAGGATTCGTTCTGCATGGACAACGTCAGTCCTTCCGCTGCCCCTACCGTTTGCCAGTTGTTGAAGACGATCCTGACGATTTCAGCAAATGCGATACTGGCGATCGCAAAATAGTGGCCCCTCAGGCTGGAACAGGGATATCCGATAGCTGCCGCCACCAGAGCGGCGGCGCAACCCCCGGCGACGAGCCCTATCCAAGGGTTGACCCCATGGGCAACTGACAAATAGGAAGAAGTATAAGCGCCAATGCCGAAAAAGGCAGCTTGCCCGAAAGAAAACATACCGGCATAGCCGCCCATGATGTTCCATGCTACTCCCAGCATTCCGAACATGAACACAAGGATCATGACGTGAATATGAACGGACTGGCTGATAACCAGGGGAAAGGCAATGAGCAGCAATAGGGTGGCAACTCCCGCAATAACCTGCCGAACAGTGAAATTACGCATGCATTACCATCCCAAGAGCCCTTTCGGCCTGATCCAGATTGTTATGAGATATATGCTGAAGACAATGGCATACTTGTAAGACGGGTCAAAGAAGAAACCACCTAACGTCTGCGCCAACCCTACCAGTATTCCAGCGATAAATGCCCCCTCAATGCTGCCAAACCCGCCAAGGGCCACGACACAAAAAGCGATAGTCCCGAACAGGCCTCCCACTTGGGGATAGATATAGTAATAAGTGGATAAAAAGGCCCCCGCTACTCCGACGAGGGCCGTGCCGATTCCAAAAGAAAGAGAGTTGATGCGCTCAGTATTGATTCCCATGAGCAGAGCCGCATCGCGGTCCATCTCGGTCGCCAGAATCGCCTTGCCTGTTATCGTCCTTGTCATGAAAATCAACACGCAGACAGAAGCGATAATGCTCCCTACGGAAGCCGCAACTTTGGGAACACTGAGAGTGATACCGCCGACTTGCCACGTACCCTGGAGCATGGTTGCCGGCAATAGCCGGAAATCCGGTGTCCAGAAGAAAACAGCCAGATTGGAGATAAAGATACTTACTCCGAAGGTCACTACCAACTGGGCCAGCATGGGACCCTTCATCACCTTGCTCACAATGAAGCGGTAGATCAGCGTGCCCATGATAAACATCCCGACAAAACATATGGGAATCGAAAATATGGGGTCGATGCCGTACAGGGTAAAGAGCCAGAACGACGTGAACATGCCGAGCATCAGGAATTCGCCATGGGCGAAATTCACGATGTTCATGACACCCCAGATAAGCGTCAAGCCGATGGCGACCAGTGAATACATCAGGCCGATTAATAAACCATCGACAAGCTGCTGAAGCAATTGATCAGGCATGGATCGGCTCCGCTCCTACTTTCTACCTTTCCACTCCGGGAACGGCCAAACTACCGGCTTCGAAGCCGCGTCAAAAGGCCAGACCGTTATATATTCCTGATTAAGGACCTGCACCAGCGTTCCCCGCGCGTAGATGTTCTGGTGAGATTGCGGGTCGAACTTGATCCCCTGCCACGGGTAAAGAACCTGGTTGCCGGTTATATTGGTCTCATTCAGCGCTTTTACCATAGCTTCAGGATCCGTGGACTTCGCCCGGTTGATGGCATCGGCAACAACAAATGGGGCCATGAAGCTCCGAGCGGCGTTTTCACTCATGTCTATGCCATATTTCTTTTTGAAAAGGGTGTTGACCTTGGTCACGAGCGGTTTATTCTTGCCAAGATCGAGGGCAAAGGTCGACCGGACAATTACGTAGTTGCCATCGGCTTTTATCGCATCCAGGTAGCCCGGCTCGATATAACCCGCCATCGTCAAAATGCCTTTGGGTTGAAAGCCCTTTTCCTTGAAAGTCTTGGTAAAGAGAATGGCATCCGTGATATACGAAGCGTGCATCAAAACGTCCGGTTTGCTCACGATGAGCTTGCTCACTTCGCTGGTCACGTCCGTTGCGTTGGCCGAGTACGTTATATCAGCAACGACTTTGTACCCGAATTCCGCGGCAAATCTCTTGTAGGCCTTGCCGGCCTGCGAGCCGAATTCCGTATTCTCGTAAAGCACAGCAACGGTCTGGACTTTCTGTCCGGTCTTCTTTTCCAGGTCCTTCAGGAACTGGAACTGGTCGCGGGCAAAAATATCGTCGTGGGGGCTAACCCTGTAAAAATACTTATATCCTCTGTCCGTTAGTGTGGGAGAGGAAGAATCCGAACACACGTATGGAATCTTCAGCCTTTCGGTAATCTGGCTGGCGGTTTTCGTAACGGCACTCTGGTAGGCCCCGATCATGGCAACTACTTTTTCCGAGGTGATCAACCTTTCGGCCTCGGACATGCCGTTTCTCGGGTCCCCCTTGGTATCGGCATACACAATCTCGATCTTTGCGCCTCCCAGGTTCGGCAGCCCCGCGGTCTTTGCCAAGGGGAGGTCAAGATCGTATTTCCCGTTAATGATATCCACCGCCAGATCGACGCCCCTCTTGCAATCCAGACCGGTTGAAGCGATATTGCCGGTCAGCGGATAGACTGCGCCGATTTTGATGACCTTCGGTGGTGTTTGCGCGGCCACGGAACAAACCAAGATCAGCAACAACGATAATGCGGCGGATAAAACTCTGACGAAACTTCTCGATGTCATCTCGCTATTCCTCCCACTCAAATTTTTTCCTATCTCGAACCGCACACGTTCCCCAGGTGCTTAACAGAAATAATTCCAACTGTCTGGAGCAGCGAAAAGAAATAACACATAAATGTCTCAAAAACAACGGCGGGGATTCTCCGTCGGGCAACCTCGCTCCTGCTTGTTATTACCGTTGTACCTCAGCGCCTCCGCTTACCTGGCGACAAGACCTTCTCGCGATTGTGCTCGAGTTACAGGCCGCGCGGAATCCTGCCACTTTTGGGTAGCGCGAAAGCGGTTTCGCGATCCAGGAGACGATCTGCTTTCTTGAGGGCCGCGATTCCGTGCTTCTGGTCTCTGGACCATTTCGGGAAATCGGCGGCGTGTACGACATCCAGCCAGGGTAGATGGGTGTTTGGAATCGGCACGTTTCCATGGATCGATTCGCCCCGTTGAGGAAGCTAAAGATTGGCGACGACACGTCCGCAACAGGCGCATGTGCTCGAAAGCCAGCGCCTTGCCCTGTTATTCTTCATTAGGAGGCTGCTGAAAAACTCGTCGCAGTGTCATCCTGAGGTCGCGCCGGTTTTGCGCGACCGAAGGATCTGCTTTTGTTCAGCACGCACAAACAGCAGATCCTTCGCTCCTCCACCCCAGCAACGGCAAAAGCGGCCGTCGCCGGGGACCCCGGCTGCGCTCAGGATGACACCTCGGAGAACAGTTTTTCAGCAGCCTGTTAGGTCTATTTGGAGATGACGGTTCCCTTTGCCTCCCATCCTTAATGCCCAGGGCCTGTCGAAGGCATTCGGAGCGGCGCCTCTGTTCCAGAACGTCTGGTTCACCGTCGCTGAAGGCGATCGCATTGGCCTGATCGGGCCGAACGGCTCCGGCAAATCGACGCTGCTGCAAATCCTGATCGGGCGCGTGCCGCCGGACAGCGGTGAGATCGCCGTCCGCAAGCTTGCCCGCCTCAGCTACATTGCGCAGGAGTCGCAATTTGCCCCGGGCGAGACCGTCCGCTCGATCATTCAACGTGCGCTGCGGGCGGTAGGCGTACCGCACGCGGAATGGGAGGGCCGCGTTGCAGAGACGCTGGGCCGCGTGGGATTCGACGACTTCAATGCGGATGCCACGGCGCTATCCGGCGGCTGGCGCAAGCGCGTAGTGATCGCCGAGGCCCTGGTGCAGGAGCCCGACATTCTGCTGCTGGACGAGCCGACCAACCATCTCGATCTGGACGGCATTGAGTGGCTCGAAGGCTTGCTGCAAAGCGCGCCGTTCGCCTGCGTGGTCGTCAGTCACGACCGCTACTTCTTGGAAAACACCGCCACCTCGATTGTCGAACTGAACCGCCTTTATCCGGAAGGCGTTTTTCGCGTCGCCGGCAACTACAGCGCCTTTTTGGAGAAGAAAGAGGAATTTCTGGAAGCGCAGGCGAAACGGCAGGAAGCGCTGGAAAACCGCGTGCGCAGTGAGATCGAGTGGCTACGGCACGGTGCCAAGGCACGCACTTCGAAGTCGAAGGCGCGTATCGACAAAGCGCAGGACCTTATCCGCGAACTGGCGGACATGGATGCGCGGGCGCGCAGCGCCTCCGCCAAGATCGATTTCTCCGCCACCGATCGCAAGACCAAGCGCCTGATCGAAATGCGCAAGGTGAGCTTTCGAATCGGCGAACGTGCGCTGTTCGAGGACCTCGACTTCATCGTCACCGCCGGCATGCGCGTCGGATTGGTGGGGCCAAACGGCAGCGGGAAAACCACTTTGCTGCGCCTGTTGCGCGGTGATCTGCCGCCATCGACGGGAGAGATTCGCCGTGCCGACTCGCTGCGTATCGTGCACTTCGATCAGAACCGCGACATCGATCCCACGCTGACGCTGGCGCGTGCGTTGGCGCCCGACAGCGACTCCGTTGTGTATGGCGAGCGTGTGATTCACGTCGCTTCCTGGGCGTCGCGCTTTCTTTTCACCGCCGAACAACTCAACCAGCCGGTGTCGCGGCTCTCCGGTGGCGAGCGCGCCCGCATTCTCATCGCCAAGCTGATGCTTGAGCCGGCTGACGTGCTCCTGCTGGATGAGCCTACCAACGACCTCGATATACAAACGCTGGAGATTCTGGAAGAAAGCCTGCTTGAGTATCGCGGCGCGCTGGTGATGGTAACCCACGATCGCTACCTGTTGGACCGCGTTTCCACGGTGGTGTTAGGACTCGACGGCATGGGCGCGGCCGAGCGCTTCGCCGACTACTCGCAATGGGACGCATGGCAAAGAGCACGTAAGCAGTCGTTGGTGGCTGAGTCCCGGCGGCGAGATCGCACTCCAACCGCGCCCGCCGCGACCTCGTCCGGAAAAAAGAAGCTTTCCTATCTGGAAGCGCGCGAGTTTGCCAGCATTGAGCAACGCATCGCCGAGGCCGAGCAGGCGCTGGCGGCGAAACGCGGCGCCTTTGAGGATCCGGCGATCGTCTCCGATGCGCCACGCCTGCTGGCCGCGGAGGCAGAGATGCTCGCCGCGCAGAAAGTGGTGGACGACCTCTACGCTCGCTGGGCGGAGTTGGAACAAAAAGGCGGTTAGAGAGACTGCTGAAAAACTGTTCTCCGAGGGATCGGCTTTATTTTCAGCACGCGCAAACAGCAGATCCTTCGCTCCTCCACCCCAGCAAAGGCCCGGCCGTTGCCGGGGCCCCCGGCTGCGCTCAGAGCTTGTGACTTTTTCGGACGGTGCCCCACATCTGCCGTAGTTAGCAGATGTGGGACTTGGGCGCCAGTCGAACTACCCCACGTTAGCCCAGTCACCCCAGCGAGCCGAGCCTCGCCGGGGGCCCCGACGCGGGCGAACGTGGGGCACCAAGCCGAAAGATTCATCAATAAAACCCAGCGCGGCGCGGAGCGGGACAGTCTCATGGGATGCTTCGCTGGCTCAGGATGACACCTCGGCCTTCGCGAAACTGGTTAATCCGAGGTACTATGGAGCGGATATGAGGGCACGATCACATACGCATCTGCTCGACGATATTGGCTGGAACATCCTCAGCGAGCTACAGGAGAACGCTCGCATTCCATTTTCCGAGCTTGGGCGGCGCGTAGGCTTATCGACTCCGGCGGTGGTTGAGCGCGTGCGGCAGATGGAAGATGCCGGAATCATTCGCGGCTTCCATGCGGAGGTCGATCCGGCGAAACTTGGCTTCGGCGTCATGGCTTTCATCCGCGTCAAGGTTTCCGGAGGCAAGCTGCGGAACTTCGCCGAGCTGGTGCGGATATGTCCGGAAGCGCTGGAGTGCCATCGCGTGACCGGCTCCGAGTCGTTCATCGTCAAGGTCGCGGTCACGGATATCAATCACCTCGAATCGGTCATTGATTCGCTGATGCCGTACCTGGCGACGACCACCTCGATGATCCTTTCATCTCCCGTCGAGTGGAGCGCGGTGAAGCGCCGGGTGCAGCCGCCGTTGGGCGAAAACGGCAGCACCGAATAATGTAAGGAAAACGACCATCAATTCCGCAATTCAGAAATGATCGCCTTCTAAAACCTTCAAATCATACTGTACTAAGTCACCAGTGAACTCCTACCATTAAGTTTGTTCATTCTGGAGGACGTATGGACAGCGCTCTCATCTATCTCGACAACGCGGCCACGGTCTGGCCGAAGCCGGAAAACGTTTACCGCTTCATGATCGATTTCTACCGGGAGATGGGCGTGAATCCGGGACGCAGCGGCTTTGACAAGGCTCTGGAAGCCGGCTCGCTTCTGGACAGGCTGCGCCAGCGGCTGACCAAATTTTTCGGCGGAGATGAAGATGCGCCCGAGCGTTTATGCTTCGGCTATAACACCACCGATGCGCTGAACCTCATCATCAACGGATTGCTCGCCGCAGGTGACCACGTCATCACCACCAATCTCGAACACAATTCCGTTATCCGGCCCATCAATCATCTGGTCCGCGATGCCAACGTCGAGGCCACGTTTCTGCCGTTCGATGGCCAGGGTTATGTCCAGCCCGACGATGTTGCCCGCGCCATGCGTCCCAATACCAAGCTGGTCATCGTCAACCACGGCTCCAACGTCATCGGCACGATTCAGCCCATAGCTCAAATCGGGCGCATCTGCCGCGAACATAACGTCACGTTCGCCATTGATACCGCGCAAACGGCCGGAATTGTGCCTATCAATATGAAAGAAATGAACGTGGACGTGTTGGCCTTCACCGGTCATAAAGCATTGATGGGCTCGATGGGAATCGGCGGCCTGTGCGTTCGCAAGCACGTTGAGATCCGCCACACGCGGGCCGGGGGCACCGGGGTGCACTCCGCCCACCCCTATCATCTCGACGAGTATCCCTGGCGCATGGAATACGGCACGCCCAATATGGTCGGCATCGCCGCGCTCTGGGCCGGACAAGAGTGGATCGAGGAACAGGGCGGGGTCGAGGCCATCCATCGGCGCGAGATGAAGCTGGCCGTCAAGCTGGTCGACGGTCTGCGGCAGATTGAAGGCGTCCGCATCTATTGCTGGGATACGGCTGACAACCACCTCTCGACCGTCACCATCAATATCGACGGCATCGATGCCGGCGACGTTGGAACCATGATGGACGTAGATCACAACATCGCCACCCGCACCGGTTTGCATTGCGCTCCGCTGCTGCATACGCAGTTAGGCACGTTGGCCATCAACGGCGGCGTACGCTTCTCGATCGGAGCGTTCAACACCGAAGAGCACATCGACGCCGCGATCAACGGGGTTCGGGCGATTGCGGCATGGTCCGCCGAACGCATGTCGAAGCCAAAGGCTACTGCCGCCCGTGCGGTCGCCGCGAGATAGAGCGGTTGCATAATGGCGATTAATAGCGCTTGAGTTGTTCCCCGTGGCTGTGTCTGTCGCGAAAGCGCTGTAAAATGCAACACTCAAAAAAGACCTCTCACAACTGTGATGTGACCCAACACACATCAATGTTTAGTCACCTATAGCACCTTACCAACGGTTCCTTTTCAGTACTCATTAGGCAACTGGAACACAGGGCTCCCGATTCATTGGGCTCCTAGGACGGAGTCTCCGGACTCTCGTTTTCGGGCGCGTAAAGTTCGCAAGTTGTTGGCATCCTCGGGGGTGTCAACCGGCAGTCAGCCAGTGCCAAGGTCTAGCTATGGCCAAGTTGGTTCTCGCCGCTGTATTTGCCTTTACTCTTCCTCTTTTTTTGCCGATAGCAGGGGTTTCGATCAACATGGGACTGCTGGCCTCAGTCGGCATGGTGGTCGGTTTTTTGTCAGGGCTGCTTGGCGTCGGCGGCGGATTCCTCATGACCCCTATCCTCATGATGATCGGCATCCCGCCGATTGTTGCCGCTGCCTCCGATACCAACGCAATTGTCGCGACTTCCGCTTCGGGGGTGGCTGCCCATTTTCGGTTGAATAACGTCGACTTCAAGATGGGAGGCTTCTGCCTGCTCGGCGGCCTGTTCGGTTCCGCGATCGGTGTGCAGGCCGTAAAGATACTAAGGGCGCGCGGAAATGCGGACTTACTCATTAGCGTCATGTACGTGGTGGTTCTGGGCGGCCTCGGCGGCTTCATGGTCTACAACAGCCTCGTAAAGTTGCGCCGCGGGGTAATGGCGCCGAAGATACGCAAGGCCGGGTCGAATGTGTTCAGCACCTTCCTGGCCCGCCTGCCTTTTCAAATGGATTTCGCAAGGTCCGGCGTGCGCCACTCAGTCCTGCTGCCGTTCGTCCTTTGCTCCATGGTTGGAATCATGACGGCCCTCATGGGTGTTGGCGGCGGTTTCATCATGGTGCCGGCGATGGTTTACCTGCTGCGCATGCCGGCGCACGTGGCGGTGGGAACCGATTTGTTTCAGATTCTGTTTACCTGTATAGGCGTCACGCTCATGCAGGCTGCCAGCAATCACACCGTTGATGTGGTGCTGGCCTTGATGATAGCGGCCGGGTCAACCATCGGCGCTCAGCTCGGCGCCCGCGTGAGCCGGCACATGCGGGGCGAGCAGTTGCTGATTGTGCTGGGCGTTTTGGCACTTGTTGTGTGCCTGAAGATGGCGGTTGGAATCGCATTGCCCCCATCGAACCCGCTTTCTGGCGCTGGTGGGCATGCCATGCTGAAGGCGGCCGATCACAACGCAGCACTGGTTTGTGTGCGGGATTTCGTGAGGTCATCGTTATGGCATTGAGATCACGGCAAGCCATGCTCACGTATCTTGTCCTGCCCGCGCTGGCAGTCGTTTTGGCCGCTATTGTTTGCCCGAACGCCTCCGCGGAAGTAACCCCGCCGGTCACATTGAAACTCTCACCCGAAACGATCGAGATGGGGGCCTTCTACGACGGCGCAAGGTTGCGAATGGAGGGCAAGGCCCCAAGCGGCTCGAAAGTAATGGTGGTCCTCAGAGGAGTCTCCAAAGACGAAGTCTTTAACAAGAAAGACCGCGTCGGCCCGATCTGGATCAATGTCGACAAGGTGCACGTGACCGGCCCGCCTTCGTTGTTCCTGCGCTTCAGCTCCGAGGATGTGCACACTTTCCTGGACCGGCAGACAATCGACGCCTACGCACTGGATGAGCTCTCGATCAGGAATCGGATGCATATTCGCACCGAGCACGGCTTGCGTGACCCAGAAGCTCTGAGGTTGATTGGCGATCAGTACGTGGATTTGAAAAAAAAAGAGGGCAGCTATCGCCGAATAGCGGACCGGGTTCACGTGACTGATATCGGAAATGGCGAAGCGCGTTACACTTTGGAAATTGGTTGGCCCAAGTTAGCTACGCCAGGTTCGTACCAGGTGGAAGTCTATGCGTGCCGCGATGGCCGAATCGTCGGCCAAAGCGGAGCCGCTCTACAGCTAGTCGAAGTCGGGTTCCCTGCATTTATGGCGGCTGCCGCGCGAGAACATCCATACGGGTATGGCATCCTTGCTGTTATCATGGCTGTTATCGCGGGATTCGGAATCGACGCTCTTGCTGTCCTCTTAGGCGGAAAAAAGAAGCACATTCCCGCCGAGGCGCACCCGATGCCACGGCCTCAGCCGGCACACCGCACTATGGCAGCAGCGGCCGGCGCGGGTAAATCGCCCCCACTGGCGCAGGACGGCGGCCTCCCGATCTCGCAGCCCGTTCCAGCAAACCGCGCCATGGCAGCATCGGCCGGCGCAAGTGCCACGCGCAGCAGCGACATGGGGCCTTGATCCCGTCGGGCGACGCCGGGGTCCGGCGTATCGGAGACGTAAAGCCGCGGGCGGGTGTCAACACTGTACTTGATCGCAATCGACGGCAAGACGCGAGCTGAGTAGAGGAGGAGTTTCGATGTGTGTGATCACCATCTCCCGCGGGATGTTCAGCGGGGGCGAGCTATTGGCGGAGTGTCTTGCTTGGAAGCTCGAATATCGCTGTGTAGACAGGGAAGTGATCGTCGAGAGAGCTGCCGCGCACGGGGTATCGCAGGATGTTCTGCGGGACGCACTGCAAAAGCCACCCGGATTCCTGGAGCGTTTCAGCCATAAGCGATACGTGTACCTGACGCTTATTCAGGCCGCGCTGACGGAGGAGGTTAAGACAGGGAACGCGATCTACCACGGCAATGCGGGTCACCTGCTACTGCGAGGAGGACCCAATGTGCTGCGTACGCGTATCATCGCGCCGATGGAGTTTCGCATCCGCATAGCGCAGGATCGGCTCAGGTACGGCAAGGATGAAGCTGTGGCTTATCTCCAGAAGGCCGACGAGGATCGCCAGAGGTGGACTCAATTTCTATACGGCGTGAACTGGGGTGATCCTTCGCTTTACGATATTGTGATCAATCTGGAGCATATGGCAATCGAGGAGGCTTGCCACGTCATCTCGGGACTAGCGCGCGAGGCTTGTTTCGAGTTCACGGCCGAAAGCCGGAAGCAGATGGACGATCTGGTGTTGGCTAGTCGCATCAAGGCCGACCTGGTGCTCGACCCGAAGACGTCCGACTTGGAGCTCGATGTACGGTCCTTTGAAGGGGAAATCACGATCACGGGGAAGGTGTCGCGACTCAGCGAAGTCCAGGAAATCGAGCGTGTGGCCGGTGCAGCGGCCGGCGTAACCGCCGTGCATTTGGACGAACTGATGTCGTCCACACGCGATTGAGCGGCGACAGAAAGTTGGGTGGCTGCGGGTACCGCAAGGCAACGGCCGTAACGGGGATGGCGGCGTTCCAACACACACAGTACAGTGACACTTGAGATACGGCTTCCGCCGTCCTGTTCCCACGGAATCGTTGGTTGTCCTGTGTGCGGCTCGGTATAACTATTTCCAGCCCCACTTCTGGAAAACCGCGTGAGCCTGAGCCGTCTGTAGAAACGCAATAAACTTTTCCGCGAGCGCGCGGTTCGGCGCCGTTTTGGCAATCGCTATCGGCGTTCCGCGGTATAACTTTTGGGCCTCGGGTAAGCGAACCAGATCCGACACCTCGGTCAGGCGAAAGTACCACGACTCGTAGGTGATCCACGCATCCAGCGTCAGGTCTGATCTCCATTGGTCAAGCGCCTGGATACTGTTGCGTACCGACGACGCAATGTTCTTCTGGATCGCGGGAATCAATCCCGCCCTGCCGGCAAGGTCTTCCCACAACCCGACTTGGCCCGCTCCGTTCACATCCAGAAGACGAACGCCAGGTTGCGCCAAGTCGGCAAGCGACTTGATTTTCTTCGGGTTGCCCTTGCGCACCAATATCCCCGCCGGCCGCACGTACAATTCGACGCGCGATTTTTCATCCAGCATTGCAGGCTGCCTCAGCGCAAAATCGGTCAGCATGTAATCCGCGCCGCCAAAGATCAGGTCAGCATCCTGCTGTGCCTGTGAGAACCACTGTGGCTCGGGGCTGGCCGTAACGACAACCTTTACCTGGGTTGCCCTGCTGAAAAGGTCGGCGCATTCCTGGATTGGAGCGAGCGGGCCACCCGGCCCATACACGTGAAGGACGGGCTGCTGCGCCGCGACCTGTAAGCTGGTGCACAAAAGAAACGCAAATGCTGCCGTTAAGGATATTTTCTGATGCATTACTGCCTCCTTGCGCGTCTCCGCTACATAGACAAAATGCACGAATAGGGCATTGCCCTTTGCCAGACAGTTACGTGGAAGCCCCCCGCTTCGATTGCAGGCGGAGTCCAATCGGGCGACAGCAGACGCTCTGCATACACGAATAACGGCCCCCACCGGCGGCGAGTTCGTCGCCGCCCGTGGAGGATTCTTTGGTAGCCGCAGGCGTCGTTCCGTTTCCTCTGGAGCGTTTGCGCCCCGAGGCGAGTACTACTTGATGGTTGCCGCACCTATCTTGCAGACCACCTCATCCTGTGAGCCCGCACCTCCCGAACAACCGATTGCGCCGATGAGCTTGCCCCCCTCGACGAGGGGAATGCCGCCGCGAGACGCAATCATCCCGTCGAGCGAGAGTGCGTAGTTGTAGTGGCTGAGCTGGATAGCGTTCTCGAAGGCCTTGGTCTCGCGGCGGTAGATCACTGCCGCGCGCGCCTTGTGTTCCGAGACTTGGATCGAGGCAAGCTGCGCTCCGTCCATACGTTGGAAGGCAACGAGGTTGCCGCCGGAGTCGACGACGGCAATGTTCATTTTCCAATCCCGCTTCTTGGACTCGGCCACGACAGCGGAGATGGCTGCCTGGGCGCGTTCGAGCGTTATTGGGGCGCCATAAGGCACGTCGAACGGCATTATTTTCGGCACGTCATCGAGGGGATTTGGTGCCGGGGGCTGTTGCGCACTCATCGGACTAGCGACGAGCAAGGCAACGCCAAGCATAGCAACGGCGAAGATTCGTATCAGCGACATTGTAGTTCTCCTTGTTTCGGTTTATTGCGTTGTAAAGCAACAGGCGGCCAGTGCGATGGTTCGCTGTCATGGTGCCGGCGTGGTCGCCAACAGGCGAATGGCGACCCCGGAGGGACTCGAACCCCCAACCCTCAGATCCGAAGTCTGATGCTCTATCCAGTTGAGCTACGGGGCCAAGCTTGACGACTTAAGCCTTCTTTGCTGCCCTTCTTCTTGCGGCCCACCTTTTTTTCATCATCTCCGAAATACGCTTCCGTCCCGCGGCGCTCATTACACCGCGTTTGCGCCTCTTCTGAACGGCCGGTGCCGCCGATTGGGGAGATTGTGAACGAGCGCCGGCGCCACTCAATGCCTCAAGCGCGGCAATGGCCCGGTCAATTCGTACCTTTTCAGCCCGTAGATCCCTTATCAGTCTTGCCGTATCCATCTTGTCATTTCCTTTCTACACCGCGAAACAAGATACCTTGCCGACAACCTAGAAATCCAGCCCTAAAATGTGTTCTTGAACGTACTTTCTTACTTTGCTCGTACCATGCGAATCTCAAGCCCTGTCGCCGGGGCTTATAAAGTCCCCGTTGTGGCAGTCTCATTCGGCGCTTCAGCCCCGATTGCCCGGTTCGATTCGCCATCCGCCGTGGCAATCAGGTCTTTCGGCACCAGTAGGATCAACGGCAAGATCAGCGCGTACACAACGGTCGTCGCAATTACACAGTAGAGGAATCCATTGCGGGGGCTGCTGTTATAGATACTTGAGCCCAACAGGTCGCCGCCACGCGCGGAGAGCGCAAAGACTCCCTCAACCAGCATCATTAAGGTTCCTTGCAGGCCGGCCGGACAGGACCTTATCGCAAGATCAAAGTACGCCGCCGTTGCAATACCGCCCATCAACCCTATGGGCACCGCTAGTAGCAGCGCGAGGTTACCGGAGTGAATGAACGCCAGCGGAATCATCTGCGGCACCGCGATGATCGTTCCCCACCACAGCAGCTTATTCAGCGGCAACTTCTTGCAAAGAACGCCGTAGAGCAGAAATGTCGGGATGAACGAGACCGCGAATATGCCGTTATAGTACGAGTAAACAGCATCCGACGCATGCAGCTTATTTGTCAGATAGAACTGCAGCGGGGTTGCTGCCCCCGGCGCAAAGTTCCATAGGAAACAGATAAGAACCGCTGGATAAATCGCCCGGTGTTTCAGCAGCCGCTTGACATCTCCCAGGAAATCCAGTCCTCGCGCCTGCGGCTTGTCATAGGTATTGCGGAAGACAGAATAGGGTTTCCAGAAGCCCAAGAGCGCTATGAACAAAGTAAGTACCGCTACCAATGAAAAAGTCGCTCTCGGCGGCACATGTTCGGATATGTACCCGGAAGCGAATGCCCCCATAATGACAGGGACAGAGCTGACCACATTCCACAGCGTGCTCAGGCGGCCGGACATAAGTTTCTCTTGGCCGATTAAGGCGATCAAGCCCTGATAGGCTGCCGAGGTGAACCGCGACGCCAGCATCACCAGCAACATCCCGATGAGCAGTCCCTGGTACGAGAGGCGGGAGACAGCCATCCCGAAGAACGCAATTGCGGTTAGCGGAGCGAAAATCAAAAAGAAGCCGCGGTCCCGCAACCCCAGCGGGTTCCACAGATCCCGCATCAGGCCAAAGACGAACGCAAAATACACCGGAATGCCCGTAACCAGCCGGAATGCTGAAACTTGTGTCGCTGTTGCATGCAACTGGTTTTTCAGCATGTACGAGGTCTGGATGTCAACCAGATAGCCGCCGGGCGTGGCGAAATACACGAACAACGTCAGCCAGCCGAAGTAAATGAAAGTCTGGCCGGTGCCCGCGGAATCGTTATGAGCGACAGTATTTATGTATTGTCTCCTCACCTTGTAATCACAACAGGCGCCCGGCGAGCGCTACAGCGGCCACGTTCGAATCACAGCCGGCAGTCGTTCATTTTGCCGGCGCCGTAATTCTCTTCACGTTCTTGACCAGGAAAAGATACGAACAGGCGCCCACCAGTGCGCAGGAGCCGACAAACACAAGCGCCGGTTCGAAATTTCCTCCTCTCACCAGGTAACCGATGATGAGGGGCACCTTGGACTAACGCAGAAAGGTTGAATCTTGGCAATCTTCATGCGAGACCTCGACACGCTTTCAGCAGGCTTCCAGACCGAATTCCGTTTGAATCTCAGACAGTGGACATTGTACCTGAGCTATGCGCAGCGTTTGAGCTGAGGGAAAAGCACTGAAGGAAAGACTCATTGGCGATCGCTGGAAATCTTTTCGTAGAACAGACAGCCGCGAAGTAGCGGCTTCGCGATAGGTCGTGCCATAAAGCTCCACCAGCAGAGAGAATTCCTCTAGAATAAACGGACACTCACGGCAAAGGAGCCTGCATGGCATTCACGGTGAACCAAGGAGCGAAGATTTACTGGGACGAGGTCGGGGAGGGAACCGCTGTCTTGCTCATCACGGGGCTGGGGTTTCCGTCCGGCGCGTGGCACCGCACCCGGCCAGCTCTATCGAAGAAATACCGGACCATTGTTCTGGACAACCGTGGTGTCGGCCGGAGCGATAAGCCTGCAGGCCCCTATTCAATTGCCTTGATGGCATCAGATGCGGCAGCCGTGCTCGATGCCGCAGGCGTGGAAAACGCACATGTATTCGGCATCTCCATGGGAGGCATGATCACGCAGGAGCTCGCGCTGCAATACCCGAAGCGCGTGCGTTCGTTGATTCTCGGCTGCACGGCGGCGGGCGGTCCACAGGCGGTGCGATCCGAACCGGAGGCTACCCAGATGCTCATGGCGCGAAGTAACATGGCTCCCGAGGAAGCCGCCCGAGCAGCACTGCCGTTTATCTATCACCCGGCCACTCCGCAAAAGCTGATCGAGGAGGACCTGGAAATACGCAAGCCGTGGTTTCCCAGCCAGGAAGCATACAAGGCACAATTGCAGGGAATCCTTGCATGGGAGTCCTACAGCCGCCTGCCGCAGATCCATTCGCCCACACTGGTGATTCATGGCGAGTCCGACCGGCTGGTACCGGCAGGCAACGGAAAACTTATTGCGGAGAAGATTCCCGGCGCAAAGCTGGTCGTCCTGCCGCACGCCAGCCACATCTTTACCACCGACCAGCCGGAAGAAGCACACCGGGCGATCCTGGAGTTCCTGGCAAGTCAACCTACGGCGTAGCGGCGCTCAACAATCCCCGCGATGCTTACAGTGTGATTTCCCTCGCGGTGATCTCGTACTTAAAGCTGTCCGGATCGAGGCTGTCGAGCCGGCCGTCGACCGTTTCCGCCTGCGGATACATGAAGAAACCAACCGGCGCGCCGATCGATCCGGGCAGGGCAACATCGTGGGCGAAATTGAACGCCATCCAGTTCATCTCCCAAGACCCGAATAGCCGTACGCGCGCCTTCTTCACCATGTCGTCGTCCAGTGGGCGATTTCCGGGAGGTTCCTCAAGCACCACCTTGCGCACGTCGGCCGGATCGACAGGGACCCAGCCGTGTCCGCCGAGGTACACCTCGGCACGGCAGTGCTGTGCTTTCGTCACGTTCTCCGACGAAACTCCGAGGCTCTTGTATCCCAGCTCCGACTTTGCAACGCGGATGCCATACACGTCGCGCGCTGGAAGTCCCGCCGCGCGCGCCAGGCCAACGTAGAGGGCATTGAGATCGGCGCACTTGCCGCCCAGATCCCCGGACTCCAGCATGCCGCGGATGTTGCCAACGCCGCAACCGCGCGTCTTCGGATTCCGAAACGTGTTGTCGACGATCCAGGCGTAGATGGCGCGCGCTTTCTCGACATCCGTCTTCGCCCCTTTCGTGATCTCCGTCGCTGTCGCTCTCACGATGCCATCGGTCGGCAGGAGCTTTGTCGACCGCAGAAAATGCTCCAACTCCGCGCGCTCCGTTTTCGGCGGGTGGCCGGGCGTGGAGAGATCGACCGTATAATTATTTGTCGCGATACGGCTTGTTACCGTGAGGACCGGCCTCACGCCGGCCGGAAATTTCGCCGCGATGATTCCGAGCGCGTCAGCTTCGCTTTCGACAATCTCCGCCGTACCGCCCTCCGCGCTAAAGCGATTAGCGAGCGTCTTCTGGTAGGGCGTCTTACCGATAAGCGCTGCCGGCAGCCATACGCGGGTCATTCCGGAAGGTTTTAGAACTTCGACGCGCGTCGTCACTTCAAACGTGCGCCAACTTCCAGACGATGAGTCGTGTGCGAACAGGCGCCCCGTGTCCGGCAGGGCGAGACTGGCGGACGCAATGCCCGCGTAGCGCAGAAAATTGCGACGGTTCATAGGCTTATCCCTTCGGCTAGCGGCATTTTTAGCGATTCAGTCGGTACGCAACGTATAGCCGGGTTTGGAGTACAGCGGCCTTCCGCTTCGTGCAGCGTGTCTCCGCCGTATACTGGGTCTGCTATGGAACGCACCAACGATCGCCAGTCCATGTCCCTTGTTTGGATGCTGATTGCCGCAGCCGTGTTCGCAACCGTCGTTGCCCCCGCCCGGAGCGCCGGCCAATCACCCGCCACTTCGGAGTTGCTGCCGGGCAGCGCGGAGTTGATTCAACCTCGGGAGTTGTCGAAAGCCCTGCAATCCGGGTCCGTGAAGCCCACCGTGCTCTACGTCGGTCCGCGTTTCCTTTATGCGCAAGCACACATCCGCGGCGCCGAGTTCATAGGGCCGGCATCCGATCCGCATTCGCTTGATAACCTGCGGAAGCGCGTCACGGCTCTGCCCAGGAATTCGTCCATCGTTCTCTACTGCGGATGTTGCCCCTGGGAGCACTGCCCGAATATTCGCCCAGCGTATAAAGAACTCCAGAAGGCGGGATTTACTGCCGTGAAGGTGCTGTATCTCGCGAACAGCTTCGGAACCGACTGGGTGGAGAAGGGCTATCCCTTCGAGAAGGGCCAGTAGCGCGCGATGAGAAGAGTCGCGGTAGTCATTGCCGCCGTTGGACTGGCCGTTGCCATTTATTACGGCACACACGCTCGCCACCGGGACACGAGATCATCCACGTCACAGGCCCCGGCGCTCGCCTTGGTAGACCTCGGCGGCAACAAGATCGACACGTCCAGCTACGCGGGCAAGGTCGTGCTGATCAACTTCTGGGCAGCCTGGTGCACACCCTGCGCGGAGGAGATTCCACAGTTCATCGCTTTGCAGGACAAATACCGCGCTCAGGGCCTTCAGGTGATTGGCATTTCAATGGAGGACAGAAACAGCGCACTGCGCGACTTCTACCGAAAATACAAAATGAATTATCCGGTGGTCGCCGGCAACGAGAAAATTGCAGAGGCCTATGGCGGTATTCTCGGATTGCCGACCAGTTTCCTGATCGGCCGCGATGGCCGCATTCGCGCAAAATACCCCGGGCTGGCGGATTTCGCCAAACTTGAGCAGGAGATCATTGCCCTCCTGCGGTAGCGCGCCCCGCCCGACTCTTTTCAGAGCGTACCTTCCGCGAATCCGGTCTATTTCGCCAAGAACGCAGCCAGGCGTTCAAGCCCAAGATGAAGCTTTTTGAGATCGGTTGCATAACACCAGCGCAACCATCCTTCGCCTTCTGGGCCAAAGGCTCTGCCGGGTGCCAGGCCAAGGCCTGCTTCTTCGACGAGCAGTTTCGCCAACTGCAACGAGTCTGCGTATCCCGCGATCCGCAGAAAGACATACATCGCCCCGTCCGATTCGGGGACCTCGATGCCGGGGAGCGCGCGCAGTCCGTCGATGAGATACTGTCTTGCCGCAATCAACTCCGATCGCAGGCGTGCCACATGTGGTTCGCCATATTGCAAGGCAGCGGTGGCGGCACGCTGCACAAACTCAGGAATGCAGGATGTGTTGTACTCAATGAGGCATGCCAGATTAGGCACGATGCTCGGCGGAACGACCATCCAACCCACGCGCCATCCGGTCATGCGCCACGCTTTTGAGAAGCTGTTGACTCCGATCACCCGGTCATCTTCCTCTGCAAGTGTCAGGAAGGAAGGCGCCGCGCGGAGCCCATCGCGATAGATCAGGCGCTCGTATACGTCATCGGCCAGAATCCAGATTCCGTGACGGCGGCAGTGCTCGAAGAGGATGCGTTGTTCGTCGCGGCTGATCGTCCACCCGGTTGGGTTGTTGGGTGAATTCACATAGAGCATGCGCGTGTTGGGACCGATCGCCGCCAGCACTTTCTCAAGCGGCAGCGTCCATCGTCCTTGGCGCACTTCCAAAGGGACGCAGGTGACCTCGGCGCTCAGTATCTTTGGCATCTCGACGAGGTTCGGCCAGAGCGGAGTTATCAGCACAACATGATCACCCGGTTCAAGGATGAGTTGGCCGGCCAGCATAAGAGCCGAATCGCCGGACGAGGTCATCGCGATGCGATCGGCACCGATGCGTGTCTGGTGTAGATCTGTCAGGTAAGCCGAAACCTGCTCGCGCAGATAGGCGCGGCCCAGATTCTCGGTATAGAAAGTCTCGCCCTTCTGGAGAGAAGCAGTAGCAGCCTCGCGGATAAAGGCGGGCGTCGGCTGGTCGGATTCTCCGAACCAGAAAGGCAGGATGTCTTTGCGACTCATGGCGGCATTGGCGACTTCGCGAATCAGCGACGCGGAGAGTGCCTGTATACGAGGACGCGCGGTGGGCTGACTCCGCCGAAGTAAAGCACCGGTTTCTTTAAGCAATGGATGGCCTCTTGACGGCATATTATAAGTTGACATATCAATCTGCCAATCTGCATTAAGGTCGGCTGGTTGAGACAAATCCCCCATGCGCCAATTGGAACATTTTGGAACACAATTGTGGTTGGGAGGGATTGTAAGCGATTGAAAGAATGGTGGCCAGGGACGGAGTTGAACCGCCGACGCCAGCCTTTTCAGGGCTGATATCGTCCGTAGCTATATTGTTGAATTTATGCAGGTTAGTATCGCTTCCCGCCGTGCTTTTGCCCCATTTATTGGAAGCATAATGGAAGCAACCGGAAGCAAGGACAGGGGAGTTCGCCTCACGTACTCCCAAGCTTCTACGCCGTCACCTATTGCCTCTCAAACTCGCCAGTACCCAAGTGCCGCCTTTGCGCGAGCCATTGTGCCCTCGACTTTGCCCCCAGAGCCGATTGCAGGCGGGGGCGACCCTCGCTCCATGGTTCCGGTGCGGCTGGCTGGTACGGAGGTCACTGAGGCTTTTTGGGCCAGCGCGGCGGGGCTGTTCTGACACCGTTCCGCTTGCCACGGCGGAAAACAAACAACAATTCGACAACCGTTACGACCAGGATCCCCAGTGCCTGCCAATTGTGTAGCAGGTGGTAGCGTACAGGCCACGCAAACCCCACTGCAAGCACCAGGATCAACAGATTCCCAATCACCGAGAATGCTCGGGTGAGCCCATCGCTGTGCCGGGCGCGAGATACGTTGAGGAACCCGCCGACAATCACGGCCGCCGCTGTTCCTGACAGCGACAACGTGAGATGACTGGACGACTGGATGCGGAAGTTCGTAACCGACTGAGCTACCCCGAGGGCGATCATCAGCCAGCCAAAGATTTGGTCAAGGGCGTTCATCTCAGCTCCCGCTTCGTCAGGTTAGCATCTCGCGGAACCGAAGCGAATCTGGCCACCAGATTGCACAGGATGACGCGAACGATTTGCCTCTCCCTCCGGGCACACATTGTACTGCCGAGCTTATGATGCTGTTTCTCGTCTTTGGCATTTGGCGCTTGGCCAAAGGAATCATCTGAGGGCCCCTACCCCGACCAAAACCAGCAGCCGTTTGCCCCTGGTGCTCTTGGCATCGGGCCTAGTTCGAGAACTCCTAGAGCACGATTTCGGCTGATGAGCGGCACAAGATTCGAGCCCGGGAGGGTCAAATCTGCAACAGGTTTCGCTGCAAAAGCATGTGGTGCTCTTGAGAAAAAGCGTTCTCCTGCCGCCGTTGGACTTCTAAGGCTCAGGAGCAACCGAGGGGTCTTCATCCGAAATCGTCAAGTGCTCGCGCGCGAGACTCGAAGCGCAGGCAGGAGACAGGTGGTGTGAATCATGCAGTCCGAAGCGGTACTCAATTGGTGCAGGTATGGCTCTCACGGTTGACTCGAAAAACCGAACTTACAGTGGAAGCAGGGGTAAGATGGTACGAGGGTACCTTTGCCGGGTGCTGGTCAAATGGGGGTTCACGGGAACGACAGGAAGTGAGGTTTTTTAGGAGACTCCGATGATGCTTTTCTTAGGCTTAGGCCGTATGGGTTTACCAATGGCAGAGCACGTGCTTCACGCGGGAGCCGAAATTGTAGCTTACGACCCGAGTGACGCGCGTATGAATTTGTTTACAGAGGCCGGGGGTAACGTGGTGACTGATCTGTCGTCAGGACTGATGGAAGCACGGTCGATCGTCATTATGGCGGGAACAGAAGCTCAAGTCGCCGACATTTTCTCCCGGGCTGGCGGAATATTCGCATCGTGTTCAGCAGGCACGCTTGTTCTAAACATCAGTACTGTTGCTCCTGAATTCCTCCACAGTCTCGGAGAGAGAGCAAAATCTCATAGGATCCGCGTCGTCGACGCTCCCGTCTGCCGTGCCGAGGCGGCGGCTAAAACCGGAACGCTTTTAGCTTTTCTCTCTGGCGCGAAAGATGATTGCGACGAAGCGATAGAACTTATGCGTCCTTATTGTTCCGACTTCCACTATGTTGGATCGCGGCTGGGCGCGGCCCAAGTGGCGAAAACGGTAAACAACCTCATTCTCTGGGCCACTGTAGTCGCTAACTATGAAGGACTACAGTTAGCAACTTCATGGCAACTTGACACTGAGTCGTTGCGCCGAGCTCTCACCACCAGCAGCGCGGATAATTGGGCTCTCCGTCATTGGGACCGTTCCGGCGAGTGGCCTTGGTCCATCAAAGACATGCAGATTGCCCTGAAAATCGCAAAGGGGGCAGGCGTTGAGCTGCCTCTCAGCGAAAAAGTAGAACAGCTGGTAAAAAAGGTTAAGGTGCTGAATCACGCTTAGGGCAGCATAAAAAGTGCTCCCATTATGCTTTAATTTCCGATAGGGAATTACTTACCAGAGTAGATAATTTCATAGATGCCGTTTGTTCGAAGGTCTTCCGGCCGATGCACCTCACCGCCCGCCATTCATCGCTCGTTTCGCCAATCTCTTGTAACGACGAAATAAGACAAAGAGCCGCGAGAAAAGAAATTGTAGA
>Ga0181527_1000221_pt1 | contig 66301 bp, 62 predicted proteins | sample PEATcosm2014_Bin_30_FD_119762 | JGI IMG/M metagenome (GOLD analysis project Ga0181527, IMG submission 119762) | Peatland microbial communities from MTU Mesocosm Facility, Houghton, MI, USA - PEATcosm2014_Bin06_60_metaG | ecosystem: Environmental > Terrestrial > Soil > Wetlands > Peat | place...
CGGTAACCCGACGAGCATCAGCGACCACATGTACCGTGGTGCAGGATTCAACATGACGATCTACAGCATCGACTGGCAAAGACCAACGATAGCACGCAACTGGCTCTACGGCCAATGGGGCGTCGGCCCCACAATCGGCGCCGCTCTCACTCCCGCGATGGGAGTTCAAGAATCAGGCCAGCTACCCTTCACTTGGGGTGAAGGATACACAGCAGACGGAGCAGCGGTCGGCGGAACAGGTGGAGGAAAATGCACTGCACCAGCAGCTGACCCCACCACACCCTTCTGCGGACCCTTCAGCACCAACACCCTCCTACCACCTGGGTGGGCTGCGATGGTTGGGCAGGAGATTGATGTGGGAATCTACAGCAACGGCGCCCTCATCAATTGGATCAGCGACATGAACAATGTGCGCTTGGCTGACACAACCCCGAGCAGCTGCCTCTTCCAGAACGACACTACATCATTCGTTACGGCTTGTGGTGGAGGCTGGAACCCGCACGGAGTCAACGTGCTCGGCACAGGGAACACTTTCCAGTACAATGCTAACGGTGCCTTCTTCGGTCAGGAGCTCAAACGCCAAGGGTATGTTGGAGGCTACACCGCCGGCCAACCCAACACCTTAACAGCGACGACGCTCTTCGCCCCAGCGTCCTACAGCGCCCTAAAGCCAGTACCAGACACCGTAAACGCCCTCTACCAACCGGGAGGCAGCAACCTATATCCGTCCGCTATGCCCGCCAATCTAACATACCATTTCCGTGCCTACACTTACGGCTACGTGCAGGATCAGGACTTCTCTGCCTACTCCGCTTCAGGCCAAGTGGCTGATGTGAGAGTTAACATGGTGATCGGTGTGAACGTTACCTTGGGCATCTTGTTCAAGAAGGAGAGCATCCTCTCACCGACCGCCATGAACATGTCCGCAAGGGTGCGGCTGTTCAACGATCAAGGCAACTTGGTGGCTGAGTGGATGAGCAGCGAGGGCACATACATACCCGCCAACGGTTTCGCCACAGCCGCAAACGGCTTAACACAGTACCCATTCAACAACCTAGGCGCCCCCTACCAACCCAACTCGGCTACCAAGGTCGCCATCGGTGGTTCCACTACCATCTTCAATACGCCGAACGGCGCAGTACCCTACCCGAACGAGCTGAACGGGTACGACTACCTGCCAGGCGGCGTGACTGAACTAAACGTCCAAATGGCCGGTTTACCGCAGGTACCCGCAGGGGGACAGAACAACGATCCTGACGGCGGGTACGGTGGGTACGCCAACGTGTTCAAGACGACCTATTTCATGGACCCAATCCTACAACCCGGATGCAGCTTCGAACTTGACTGCTACGCGAGCCCGGGAACCAGCTGGAGCAATCCAGGATTCTTCCCGAACACAGGCATACTAGGTGGTTCTGACTACCAGGGCGGATGGACCGCTGAGGTCGACTTCGTCCCATGGTACAGCAACAACACAAACACACAAGAGGCCGCCTCAGGCGGATTCCAATTGGGCAGCGAAACGCCAAGCACAGCATGCCCAATCGCAACGGCATCATGCGCACCTTTCGCACAGTACTACCCGCCGGTTAACGGTCTCCTGTTGGGTGAATCCTACCATATCATCCCAGGAACCACCGCCGTATCAGGCATCAGCCTAACCGAAGACCTCGCCTCAGGCGTAGGCGCCGGTACAGGCTGGCCAGCTGCAGGCCACACGATGGCCGCGAACGGCTTAGGCCCGTACTCGCAGGAAGGTGTCTGGCAGATCAGCGGAGCTCACAACAGCGGTGAAGCAAGCGGCATATTCGAAGTAGACCTGAACGGCTTCGTCTCAGGCAACGTGCTCGGCTTCACCTATGCTGGAGACTTCCGCACGCAAAGCTGGGGCGCGATCAGCGTGGTCGGCGCCAGCGGAGCCACGATAGGGACCTTCTACCCGTGGGATGGCATGTACCAAGCCTTCCTACCACCAGGCCAATACAAGTTCACCATCAGCCAACCAGGCTACGCGCCTCAAACCATCGCCTACTCCGTCACAAGCGGACAAACGGGCGCAGGTGCGAACGTGTACTTGGAACAAAGCCAGATCCCCGTACCAGAATTCAGCACAGTAGCGGTTGTCGCGTTCTCAGCGTTAGCAGCATCACTATACCTACTCAAACGAAGACGCAAGTAAGCGTCCGAGCGCCCAGAAAGCGCTCGTACCCCCTTCTATTTTTCTTCAATAAAACACGAGATCATTCTGTAAAGAGAAGTTGCCTGCCGTATTCTGGGTACGGAACAGGCGAGTTTCGTCTGTGACTTTATGAAAGATTTGTGTTAGTGTGTCTTTGCTGATTAGTCCGTGCGGGCGCTGGTCCAGGCGACCGAGTGTGTGACTGGGCTGAATCCTGAGCTGCTAGAGTACTGACCTCTGCGTCCGGATGAGTGATTGCAGCCTGATGCCAGCCCGAACGTGAAGGGATAGATGAGATTCGTAAGGATAGATGCAGGTAAGCGAAGCTGCAAAGACTTAACACGATTGTCGATTGAAGAGAGGATGACTGGCAACAGATAAACTCAGGATCCACCAACTGAGACAACAAAATCTTTCATGAATGGGTCTAATGGTCTCTCTCATCTAGAGACCCGAGCTTGAACATAATGCAATCCTAAACATTCTTCGCCTTATTCCAATGGAACATGAAAAGGTCAGCGCACCATTTGTGAAAGTTAGGATCGACGCTGCCGAAGCCGCCGTTGAAGTCTATCTGCCCAGTTAAGTCAGGGAATGTTACGCCCGCTCTCCTTTCGTTCATCGCTAAACCAGCATTCACCCTATCGATCACCCTCAACTCGACCTTAACTCCTAGTTCTGCTCTTGGCGTTTCGGGGACGATCTCATCGATGCTTGCGGTAGGGACGATTATTCTCAAGAGAACATCTTCACCGGCCCCTTTGCCACCCAAAGTGCTCAAATCCATCACGTTGTCGGAACAAAGCCAGGCGTATTTTTCGGCCTCACGGAAAACGTCAGCAGTGTGACTCAACACATCACCAACACCGTGCCTATATTCACCCTGCTCTAGCTCGCCGATGCGCTCTATGAATTCGAGGGGAAGGGTTGAGATGTCATGTGACAGGAAGTATTCTTTGTGCCGAGTGAGGAATTTCAGTGAAGGAAGTAGTACGAGCAAGGATTTGCCGAATGGTGTCAGAATGAAGCATCCGTCGGGCCCCCTCTCGATAATCTTCGCTTCCTGGAGGCGGGAAAGATGCCTCGAAGTTTCTTGTGTTGAGGCTGAGAGCTTGGAAGCGAGCTGTGTTAGTCTAAGTCTTTCTTTGCCAATCGTGTAGAATAGAGTTAACCTATCAACACTTGCAACGGCGAAGAGCAATCCCGCCAAGTCTTCCATTAGAATTCGGACGTGCGCTTCATTTTATGGCATATTAAGCATTGATGAGCCGGGGGGGTTCTGGCGGAAGGTCAACGAATCGCTTCCGATGAGCAGCATGAACGTTTTCCCGCCTTCTCGACAGAAACCGGACTTGCAGAACCATATCCTCACTGACCAGAGCAGATTAACATCAGTGTTGATTTTCCATCAAATCTGTTGCAGAGTCTTCATAGGTCCTTTTCGACATCAGACGGTTATGGGTATGAATATGTTCACGAATCCTATGGGCAGTAGAACCAACCGTTTTCCTGGCATGACGTGGGTTGTTGTAGCTTTCGTTCCTTGGATCTTGTACTGGGTGCTCTCTGGCACGAACATGCCGTTGTATGGGATTCTTCTTGCCCTGTCAGCTTCAGCGCTCTTGAACGGCTATCGCGTACTCACTAAGAAGATTATGATAATGGACCTCGTCACTCTACTCTATTTCATCGCAGACTTCGCTTTCACAATCCTGTTGGGCAGCACATTATTCTTACGCTTTGGTGGATTGCTCGTCTACTTGGTTCTTTGTGGAATGGCGTTCGGGTCACTTGCTGTGCGAGACCCGTTCACATACCAGTATGCGAGACAAGATTGGCCTAAGGAGTACTGGGACCAGCCCATATTTCGATCCACGAATAATCGTATCACTGGATTCTGGGGTTTCATATTCCTCGCCGACGCCATCTTGTACCAGGTTGGCTCTCTCATTGGAGACGTCTTCGTCTCCACTGTGCTCCCGAATCTCTTGCTTGGCCTTGGAATCGCTTTCTCCATTGCATACCCGAAATGGTATCCGAAGAAAGTCCTGGAAACTCAGTTCAATCAGGCTCGGCATAGTGGGTGGCCTTCGCCGACATTGGCTGATGGAAGCACACTCTCAGAAAACGAATATGATGTCGCAGTCGTTGGCGCGGGAATTGGTGGACTAAGCTGCGGAGCACTGCTGGCTAAACGGGGACTGAAAGTTCTGGTTGTGGAACAGCACTACCTTCCTGGCGGTTACTGTACATCCTTCCCACGGAAAGGACATTCAACGTTCGATGCTGGAGTCCACGACATCAGCGGTTTAGGGCCTAAAGGTCCAGTACGGTTCCTGTTGCGCGAGTTAGGAATTGAAAAAACGCTTGAGTTCAAGCGCGTCACAAGCGAATACATATTCCCAAACATTCGATTCCAAGTCCCTTATGATTGGAAGGATTTCGTCAACCTCTTAAGCAGCCATTTTCCAGCGGAAAAAGAGAACATCTCAGCCTTCTTTGATGAGATGAAGGGGATTTACGATGATATCTACAGAGACATTGACATGCGAAGTGGCGTAATAGGTCCGCCTGGAACTGCCGAGGAGATGATGAAGTATCCGTTAACTCACAGATACCTCTTCCGTTGGCTCAACAAATCCTACCTTGAAATGCTCGACAGATACTTCTCGGATGAAAGGTTGAAGGAGATTCTCTGCACATTAACAGGCTATTTGACGGACGACCCGAAAGCTCTGCAAGCCTTCTCTATGGCTCCCATCTTTGGGTACTACTTCGACGGAGGCTACTATCCTGAGGGAGGCTCCCAAGCCCTCGCCGACGCCCTTGTCTCTGTCATCAGAAATAACGGAGGCGCCGTCCTACTCAACAGACGGGTCCGCCGCATCCTGGTGAAGGACAGCATAGCCTATGGCATACTAGTAGAGAGTACGCTTCCCAGAGAAGCTCGAACTGATGAATACAAGGCAGGAATCGTCATTTCCAACGCCGACATCAAGAAGACATTCCTGCACCTCATAGAGCCTGACAGCTTGTCAGCGGAATTCTTGAAGCGCATTCAAAACATACAGCCCTCCACATCAGCTTTCATGGTCTTCCTTTCGCTGGACTATGACCCGCCCCTTGCACCACTCACCTTCTACGCGTCTGACATTGGTCCAAGTGTAGGGATTGCCACGCCATCTAAGCTCGATCCTGACTTGGCGGCTCCCCGTGGAAGCGCTATGACTATAGTAACCTTGATACCTCATGCTGAGGCAGAAACTTGGAATCGGGACGCGCCTGATTACAAGATACGCAAAGAGAGATTCATGGAGCAGCTAATCGACATAGCCGCTCGGGTCGTTCCTGATCTTCGCTCCCACATAGCATACAAAGAGGCCGGTACCCCCGCTACCTTTCTGCGCTACACGACAAGTTCGGATGGAGCAATATACGGTCCAAAACTTAAGCAAGGTCTCCCATTCAAGACTCCCATTCGAAACCTATACCTAGTAGGATCTGGCACATTTCCCGGGGCAGGAATCGAGGCTGTCGTAATATCCGCCCTCATCGCTGCAAATGATATTCTCCCTAGGGAAGTCATCAAAAGAAAAGCGCCTTTGCGTGCGACTTCAGAGCATGGTGGATTTTCTCCGGTGGAGATGTGAATGCGCAGCCGCTATCTCAGTACATCAGTCTTGCCAGTACGTATGGGTCATGAGAGCCTTTGCAAGTTGGGAAGTTGCTATTTAATTCGGAACCAGTCGAGGGTCTTCTTGATTCCATCCTCATATGAAGTAGTCGGTATTCTGCCAAACTTGTTTCTGAACTTGGTTCCGTCAAGGATTAGCCGTTCCCTTTTGAGGTAAAGCATCTCGTAGAATTCCCGCACTAGGGGATTAGGGATTCCAGCGAGTGCAATCATGAATTTTGGGACGGTGCGTATCTTCGCCTTTGTTCCTGCAGCTGAAGCCACTAGTTCCAGCCACCGTCGGGGTGTTGTAACTTCCACCCCTGGCACGTTGTAAGATTCCCCACTCGTGCTATTGTCCAAGCCCGCCATCACAAGTGCTTCCGCCGCATCTTCGATGTACGCGAATTCAAAGGGGACATCCAAATTTCCATACCACGTCATTGATCGACCTTGAAGCGCATTCCGAAAAATCGGTGCATAAAGGTCGTTGACAACAAACGGGCCATAGAAGTCCGGAAAACGCACGATGGTATAAGGAATCTTTTCTGATTTCCAGGCATCATTGAGCATCTGTTCCATTCGAATGCGTATCTTGCCCTTCCTGGTGTGGGCTGCGAATGGGTGATCTTCCCGCACCAAGTCGGACTGGGCATGTCCGTAGACATACACGTTTCCTGGGAACATTACCTTTGGCTTGCTTTCCCTAGCGGCAGTGATAGTGTTCTGCAGCATGGGTATGAGTTTTAGTTTCCATTCTGGATAAGGCACGTTTACGCAATAGTAGACTGAATCTGCGCCTGTGACCGCTTTCTTCACGTCACTGATGTTAGTCGCGTCACCTTGAACAACCTCCACTCGTTCCATGTTTGAGAACTGTTTCAGCTTCGCGGGGTCACGTACCATGACGCGAACATGGCTCCTTCCGTCGAGTAATTTCTCAACGACCCAATGGCCTATGCTTCCAGTCGCACCCAGAACCAATTGCATTTCGTTTTCCCAGCTTGGAGTAAGTGACTAACTCTTGCATTAAGCTGGTGGAGTATGTGCGCGCACCAACATACCCGCACGCACAATTGCCGAAAATGTCATGGTTTGCTTTCCTTGGGTGTTGTCGTTGTTGGTTGTGTCTTAAAGGAAGTGCTCAGGCTGTTTTCAACTGTTGCTAATTCTGCCTGAGTCATTCCTATCGCGCTTAATAATTAAGGAGGGAAATCGTTTCCTATGAACTCAGTTCACGTACTTCATGCGACTTCATTTAATTCATGGGGCATAATTTTCCAAACTCGACGGTTGGTTTCGCGGGTGCTCATGCCTGGGCTTTGAGATGAATCGTGGGGTTCGTTTCATGTATTCACGATACTCGTCGCCGAACCTATCCGTCAGCATAAGCTCTTCCTTACCTACCTGCGCGTAGATTATCGTGATTAGGGCAAGTGCAGGTAAAAGGACTAACCAGTTAGCGGCCACAAGAGCCAGGGCTATTATGAAGACGAAGGCCCCCAGATAAATCGGATTCCTAACATAGCGGTAGGGCCCGCTCGTCACCAGCATCCCCCTCTCTCTATGCAGAAACTTTGACGGGTCCAAGGCGTGAACCCAATTCTTACCAAGCGTCCGATAACCCCAAAGCATGAATGGAATAACACTACCCAACTGGGAAATATGGCGTAGAGTATTATCCCTCCAAACCAGAAGGGAGCAAACAAGGCAAGCGCCACAATGTGCAACTGCCTTTCATGTCGAGCCGTCTGGTCAATCGATGGTTTACTCTTCGGCTCCCTCACTGAGTACCTTGCCCATGTTTGATTGGCAATGAAGATTAACCATAAAGTAGAGAATACGGCTCTAAAAAGTAAATCATAATTCACCTTAATCTAACTCCCTAAATACGGTTTTAGCTTCTCCTTATGACTGTAAAGGGATTCTTGATCTAAATTTCGCCGACCTGCAGCCGTATCCTTATTTGTTCATCTAGGGTAAGTTGACGCATGGACAAGAGCGGCATGGGGAGAAGTATCGAAGGGCTTTCCGCAGATGGCCCATATGCTGAATTCAAGGACAAACTAATGCTCTTCGGCCAGTTCGTGGGCGATTGGGACATCGTCAGCGTTCAAAGCCCTAGTCCCAGCGGAGTCGCGTTCAAAGGAGGAGGCGAGGTACATTTTGGTTGGATTCTTGAGGGTAGGGCTGTACAGGACGTGTGGATGACGTACGACGAGAAATCCAAGAAAGTCACTCCTGTCGGCACAACGATCAGAGTTTACGATCCTTCAATAGACGCCTGGCAGAGCACCTGGATATCGGCGATTCGCCGCTCTGTCCAAACATTCGTGGCACGGCAGGTGGGGGAAGAAATCGTCTTGGAGGGCACGACGAAGGATGGCTATCCGGAGCGCTGGGTTTTTTCAGAAATCAAACCCTACTCCTTTAGGTGGCATTCGGAGGAAACGCACGATGCGGGAAATACTTGGGTTCTGACTGAAGAGATGAAGATCCGCAGGCGCAATTCCAGAACAGAGACGACACAAATGAGAACTTGACGACGGGAAGACCTTCCAATGTGCGACTGGCTGGATCATTCATGCTTGCAGGATGAATCGTGGGCATCCTCTTGAACACGATAGCGGAAGGGTCAACTGTGATTCAAACGGTTCAGTGCAAGAACACAAACGTCAGTGGCTCCGAAGGCGGGGGGACGAGGATAAGGCATCAGAAAAACTCTATCCAGTTGCAATCGGGATCCTTCAGATAGTATATTCCTTTCACACCATTCTTGTCGTTTGGAACAAGCGCTGGGGCCGCGCCCTTTGCAATCAATCTCTTGTACGTCGAAGCAGGATCCTGTACCTTGAAGCCTATGTGATCAAGCCCATCTCCGGGCTCGTACGGGGTCGCGTATGGAGAGTTGTCGGGGTACCAATTCAACTCCAATCTCTGGTGTGATCGCGGATCCTCTAAGAGGACCCACTTTCCACCATGGTGCATCTTTCCTTGCCTGAGCTTCCAAAGGCCGAGAAGCTCCGTATAGAACTTGACCGATCTCTCGAGCTCGGTAACTCTTATCCCAAAATATCTGAGAACCATATTCTGCTCTGGTATTCACAGATTGATTTGAACCTAGGGCCGGCATTTGACGTTATTTCTTCCCTTCATACTGACTTCTGAGCGAACATTTACGAACATTTGATGTCAACATCAAATGTTAACATCCAATGGCAGCCTCCACTCCTCGCAATCACAGCTAACATGATCATGGAAGCTTCAGCCTTTCTGCCGCGTCACCCGACGTCTACATCATTTGCTTAGACGAACATCTGGATTCGTAACTTCGAAGAGAATTCTTAACAGCTGAGCTATGAGAAGACGGTCATCAATAGCTAGGTGTCTGGAATGGATGAGTTTACGGAAGAATATGTACTGAGCTTGGCCCAGAGAGCATACGTTGAAGGGTCTGCTTCTTTTGAAATCGTCGCCTCGAAGTCTGCTCTACTTGTTATTGACATGCAGGACGAGTTCGTCAAACCTCACTGGACTCCCTTTTGGGTTCCCGAGTCAACACGGCAAGTTCCTAAGATCAAGGCATTAATCAGCGTCTGCAGGCAGAAGAGAATGCCTGTGATCTTCACTGCCTTTGCCCAGACATTCAACTACACGGACCGGCCCGCGAGTGGCAGGTTCATGCCAAACCGGTACAATGACATTGCACAAGATCCTGCTTGGTTCAGAGACGGATTCATCTGGCACGAACTCATTCCCCTGAAGGACGAGACCATCATCCACAAGCCATCCTACGGAGCATTCTTTGATACGCCTCTAGAAACCATTCTTAGGAATCTGGGAAAGGATACTGTCATAATCTGCGGGACCTTGACAAACTTCTGCTGCGGAATGACGGCTCGACAAGCCTATGAAAGAGGGTTCAAAGTGGTCTTCGGTAGTGACATTACCTCAACGGACGACCCACAACTACAAGAACCCGAACTAAAGGTCCTGAGAAAAGGATTCGCCAAGGTCCTGTCTCTCACTGAGATTATCCGAACTCTGGATTGAATTCAGCTGAAGTCAAGCTTGTGTTCCTCTTCCTTTATGACCTCGAATAATCCTGCGCCGCCCACGGTCCCCAGCACCTTTACGGCATGTGTCACCACCGAAACTCATTAACCCGACGAAATCAATTCCAGTATCATGAAAGAGATAGAGATCAAGATCATCGAAATTGATAGGAAAAAGGTTGAAGATGACTTGACAACTCTAGGCGCTGTGAAGACTTTCGATGGCGATGTAACGACTTCGTTTTTTGACTTTCAGGATGATACAATTACGCGGGCAAGGAACCTCTTGCGCCTCAGGAGAATTGGTGACAAGACTGATTTGACATTCAAGAAGTTTATGGAGACTCAGTCGGTAAAGGTTAGAGATGAGTACGAAGTCTCAGTTTCGGATTTTGAGGCAATGTGCATGATACTCAAATCTCTTGGTCTCAATTCAACTTTGCGATTGGAGAAACACCGAACAAGTTATGTGCTGAGTGAGGGGATTCATGTTGACATTGACAGGTATTCTGGAACGCTTTCGCATATACCCGAGTTAATGGAGATCGAGGGCGGAGACATTTTCACGATACGCGCACATGCGAAACTGCTCGGATTCGGTCCCGATGACTGCAAATCTTGGGACACCTTCGATCTAGTTGATCATTATTCAGGAAAGAAAGCGAGGGATGACCCGCATGGAATCGCTTCCAGTTCAGAAGCCTAAATCGATTCCGAGGAGTTTGAACGATCCAGCGTTTTTCATAAATCGCGAAGTTAGTTGGATAAGGTTCAACAGTAGGGTTCTCGAGGAAGCTTACGATCGTAGTCATCCACTGTTGGAACGCGTGAAATTCCTCGCCATCAGCGGAAGCAATTTGGATGAATTTTTCATGACCCGTGCATCCATCCTTGAGCAGCAGATTGAGAGAGGCGACTTTGAGCCAACTCCGGGTTCCCGTATGACTCCGCTTGAGCAAATCAAGGTAACCAGACGCGAAATCCTTCCTCTAATCAGAAGTCAAAGGAAATGTTTGGAAGAGGAACTTTTCCCTGCATTGGCCAGAGAGGGCATACGCATACAGACGCCTAATGATCTGACTGAGCGACAGAATCTAGACCTTCGCGACTACTTTAGGAGAGAAGTACTTCCGGTCATGAAGAAACCGCATGAAGAATATTTCTCGCCCTACATCTCCAATCTCCACATCAACCTACTGGTAGTGGCCAACGATCCAAGATTGAGAGAAACATCAACTAAGGTCATTGTTGAGGCGCCTACAGACAATTTTGGTAGGTTCATTGGGATACCCAAATCGAGTGACCGTCGTGAGGGCGTAGACAATTTCATACTATTGGAGGATTTAGTTGGTGCCAACTTGGATCTGCTATTTCCGTCAGCCCGAATCCTTGGTCATTACAAGTTTCGAGTAACGCGAAACGCGGAGATAGACGTCAAAGCAGACGAGAAGACAGACTTTCTTACAACTATGGAGTTGAGCGTTAGACAGAGGCGCTACGGAAAGCCCGCTCGACTCGAGTATGAGAGCTCCATCCCTCAACACTTACGTGCCTACCTAGCAGGCAGCACAGGCTCGGTCCGTGTTCCACCTCAAATCTCCGAAGACGTGCAATACGGGATTGAAGGCTTCTTTGGGCTAGTTGACCTCTGGCAGCTTCTCAAGCTGAACCGGCCGAACCTCAAGGACACACCTTTCAAAGGGTACATCATTCCCGAGCTGACACCGGGCAAATCGGTCTTTGCAGACATAGCCGCGAAGGATTTTGCGCTATACCACCCTTACGATAATTTTGACATGATAGTGAACGTGCTCGAGAACGCGGCCACAGATCCTGATGTCAGCGACATCTACATCACACTCTACCGTGTCGACCGTGACTCTCCCATTGTTGCTGCGCTAATGAAAGCCGCCTCTAACGGGAAGAGAGTGACAGTCTTGATCGAACTGAAAGCGAAATTCGACGAGACCAACAATATCAACTGGTCAAAAGCGCTAAGTCAAGCAGGAGTAAAAGTCGTCTACAACTTCCCCAAGCTGAAAGTCCATGCCAAGTTAGCGCTAATAGTGAGAAAAGAGAACGGCAAGCTGGTTCAATACTCGCACATTGGATCTGGGAACTACAATTCAGTCACCACACGAATCTACGGAGACATCGGCTATCTAACCGCCAACCCTCAGATAGGAACCGAAGTCCTAGGCCTCTTTCACAAGCTGACAAGCGATCTCAGAACCGCAGAACCGTCCAAGCATCTACTAGTTGCGCCTACGTCGTTGAAGAGTGAGATATTGAGTCGCATCGAGAGGGAGATAAGTAGGCATCAAGAAAAAGGAAGCGGTTACTTGGCTTTCAAGGTTAACGGATTAGTGGATAAAGGAATCATTCAAGCACTCTACAGAGCATCGCAAGCGGGAGTGAAGATCGACCTCAATGTTAGGGGACTGTGCTGCCTGAGGCCGGGTATTCCAAGTGTAAGCGAGAATATCCGCGTTATCTCCATCGTAGGGCGTTTCCTCGAACACGCCAGAATCTACTACTTCCGGAACGGTGGTGAGGACGAAGTCCTGCTCGGTAGTAGTGACATGATGCCTAGGAATCTTGAGAAGCGTGTCGAAGTCCTTCTCTCCGTGCCAGATCCTACGATAACATCATCCATTCTGAGGATTCTAATGGTTCACCTGAAAGACAATGTAAAGGCGAGACGCCTCCTCTCAGATGGTACCTACGAGAAAGTTGAACCCGAACCGGGAGCGGAAATAATCGATTCCCAACGCTGGTTAATCGAAAACAGAGGAATCTGGCATGAGAAGACAGAATCCCATCAACCCTGACTTCTTCGAGGACAAATCCGCTTACTGCCTTCTCGGTGCCGATACGCTACTAAATCAAATTACGAGGCTGGAGAACCAGATAGATGGCGTGAGGAAGAACGATGACATCGAATACATCCACAGACTAAGAGTCACCTCGCGAAGGATGAGAGCAGCTCTTAGCCTCTTCAGGGAATGCTTCCAAAGAAAATCTTCAAAGAAATGGATTAACGCCATCAGGAACGTAACTAGATCCTCAGGCGCGGCTAGAGACGCAGATGTCCAACTGGCCTTCTTGGAAAACTACTCAAGAACCGCCGAAGACAGAAACGCATTGCCGGGCCTCGCATACCTCACAACGCTGCAGAGGGCGCGCAGAATTGGAATGCAATCCGACATAGTCAGCGTCCTTGACACATTAGATACCAGTAACATTCTCACAGACATTTCTAACAGTAGCATGACCATCCTAAGGAGCCTAGGTGAACGAAACCGTAGCGAACCCACCATCAAGACACCATCCAATTACGAGAAAGCTCGTGATCACATAGCGAGCAGACTCGACGATGTCCTGGCTCTGGAACAGTTCGTCCACGATGAGAGTGCCACCATAAAGCATCATGAACTGAGAATAGCCGCGAAACGGCTAAGATACACGATGGAAATCTTCTCCCCCCTCTACAAAGGAGAGTTGAAAGAGCAAATCTCGTTAGTGAAGCAGCTTCAAGACGTACTAGGCGAGATCCATGACTATTTTGTATGGATTCAAGAGTTCACCGCCTATCTGCAAGACGTTCCAGACGATGCTAGATACGGCGTGAGTAAGGTAGTAAGTCACGCAACTGAAATGAAGAAATCCCGCTACAAGGATTTCGTGTCACTATGGGATAACACCATCTCGAAGACGCTACTCGACAACATACGGCAAGTAACTGAAACAGGACCAAGCAGCGACGTTGTTCGCGAAATCTTGAACCAAGAAAAACCACAAGTGGCCGTCATCTCAGATGTTCATGGTAACCTCGACGCGTTCAAGGCAGTTGTAGTAGATGCTAGGAGATCAGGAATCGATGTTTTTCTCAACGCTGGAGACGCAGTAGGCGTCGGCATTTACCCAAAGCAGGTAATTCGCGCCCTTCACTCCGCGATGTTTCTGAACGTGATTGGGAACGTCGATCTAGAAGTTCTCGAGAAGGGGTTACAGAGCGCTGAGAAGAACAGCATAATGCAGTTCAAGGAACTGGCACCGTCCGACCTAGCCTACCTCAAGTCCCTCCCAAAGGAACTGAGACTCGAAATATGTGGCAAGAAGATACTGCTCACTCATGGGACTCCTGACTCAATCAACGAACACATATATCCAAACACACCACGCAAACGACTCAAAGAGATCGCATCAAACTCCAATGCTGAACTAATTATCACTGGGCACTCACACATACAAATGAACAGGAATGTGGGCGGAGTCACATTCGTGAATCCAGGAAGCGTTGGTCGACCCGCTGACGGCGACTACAGAGCGGAATACGCCATAGTCAGATTCAATCCATTCTCATTAGAGTTCAGAAGAGTCAACTATGACGTTGAAGCTACGATCAACGAGATAAGAAGGAAGGGGCTATCCGAAAACCTCGCTCAAGCCCTACTGCGAGGCGTTTCCCTCGAAACTGTCAAAGAACTGAATGATGCGCTCGAGAAAAAGCAACTGTGGAAGAGACGCTCGACCATAAGCAAAGTTGGGAGAATAGCAAAGAAGTTCATCTCCGACAATTCGCATGCAGAACAGAGCAGAAAACTAGCGCTAATGATTTTTGACAAGACGAGACGACTGCACTCTATGGGGAGGAAGGAACGTTACTGGTTAGAATGCGCGGCGATCCTTCACGAAATCGGACTCTCAAGAAGCAAGAGAGGTTACCACAAGTCATCGCTACGGTTGATATTGAACGACCTCGAACTTCCTTTCACCTTCAAAGATAGGTACATGATCGGAAGCATCGCAAGATACCATCGGAAGCAAACGCCTCACGCGAACCATTTCAATTTAGCACCACTTAGTGAAGTCGAGAGACAGAAAGTCGTAGTCCTCTCGACGATACTGCGAGTCGCCGAGGCACTTGACTGTTCAAGTGAGTGTACCGTGAGGAAGATTACGGTGAGGCTACTGCCTAACCAAATGGTTCTGGTGTGTGAGGCCACAGGAGACATCTACGCGGCAGACCAAGCGCTCGAAAAGATGAAGGATCTTCTCGAGAAAACCTTCAGACATGATTTGACCGTCGTATGGAAGACACGGCAACAACGTCGAAAGCGCCATCCAGCATTACACGCTCACACAAATAGAGCAGTCCGATCTCGCATGAGAACCTAGCAGCCGAGTTAAGTGCGTCGCTCGGTGCTGCTTCGTTGGTCCTCGTGCTCGTCTTGTATTATGACTCTCATGTACAGCATTGTAACGTTTCATCCCGACAGAAGGTTTATTGTTGTAGCGAGCTGCTCACCATCTTAGGAGCTACTCTTCGTCGTCTTCATTTTCTTCGTCCACGTCCTGAAGCTCTCTCTTCTTTGCCAAATCTCTTCACCTCTCGTTGTATTATGGAAGGTCGCGTAGGATAAGAGGAGATTTCATTTGTTTCGCGAGATGAATAATGATTCACATGATGCGCGGCTCGTTACTGGCGGTCATTATGCGCCCTTTACGGTTTTGGCAGTGCATCGTGGCCCATTTTTTTTAGATAATTCATGTGATTCTAGATGATTTGCAGCTCGGTCACATACTCGTATGTGTTGCGTTGCGATTAGATTGAAATAGTTCCTGAGAAGGCGGAAACTGGGTCAGCATAATGGGAAAGTGTTTGATGTACATCGAGCAACCATCGCAAAGCTGGTATGAAGCCATAGTGGCTGTGCCCACCGACCCTTCATCTCCAGTGCGGGTATTCAAGACCCTGCGTTTTCCTCCCAATCGGAAAGGCGAAGTAACGGATGAGGATTTTGAACTCCTCAAGCGACACGGTCACATAGGTGAAGGAAGGCTGCAGGTAATGGAGAATTTGGGTACCGGAAAACGTAATCTCGTATAATGCCTGTTTCGTGGGTTATCTGGAATTCGATTGTCGTGATGTAACAATAGCTGTCTAGCTCCACGTGTGGGATCACACGCCGTGGAAACCTAAGTTGGCTGACGCACTTCTTCCTGGGGCCGAGTCAAGTGGTTCAACTGATCCATTAACTCCAAGAGAGGGAGACTAAGCATGAGGCCTCGAATCGACCGGACCGAGTTTGGCTCAATCACCATCGAGGGTGACGAACTAGACTTCGATGTGGTCATCCGGTTGAATGGCAATGTCAAGAAGCGGAAGAAAAAACTGTCCAAAGCGGTCTATGGCACATCGCACATGATTTCGCTTGACGAAGCCGAGCAAGTCTACCAAGAAGGCGCCGAACAACTCATCATCGGTGCAGGGCAATACGGTAACGTAACGCTCTCAAACGAGGCGAAGACATATTTCGAACGAAAAAGGTGCCGAGTGAAGTTGCTGCCCACTCCTGATGCAATCGGCATTTGGAACAAGGCCGATGACCCTGTGATCGGACTTTTCCATGTCACCTGCTGATTTTCAAGCGTGAGTGAGAGAAGTCGTCCAGTCGTCCATCGTGCGGAAGTCTTGGACTCAGAGTTGTATCAAGCGAAGCCGCACTCCCGACACTGCGCTCGTGTGTGATAAGTGTGGAGCATCCGGTCCTTTCTGCGAGTTGAAGCCCCAAAACCACGGAAAGAGCATTTCGTCTAGAACTCAATGGATTCACTCTTCCTCACGTGGTGCGCGTGAGCTTGCGTGAGTCGCGTAGCATCATGTCACTACGCGCTTGAACAATGAGAATTGAATATTACCCCAGTCTCGATAGTGTTTATTGATGTGATATGACTTCCGAAGCGGATCATTTGACGGTTCCGCCAGAAGAACGCGCAGATGTGATGGTTCCACTAGGAAAGAACGCGGGTAACCTTCGGTCCTCGCTGGTTCGAATCTTAAAGGCGATTGTGGAAGAATTTGGAAGAAATGCGGAGAACGACGAATACTATTTGCTAACCCGCCATTCTAGAATCATAAAAGAAGAATTCGATGAATAGACCAAGTCGAGAACACTTGTGATTCTGAGCTTCCAGGCGCTCAGCGATCTCCTCCTAAACTCATGCTTGCGATCGATTGGTCCTAGCCTAAGTTGGATTGCTCAGTTGGCAGGAAGGCCCAGTTGAGCATATGGTGAGGAGCAGTTAAGCTCTAGAAACGGAATCACCGTGTCGGTATCAGAGATCCATCTAACGGTCACGATTTTATTTTGGATAATGCTGGCAATTATTGGCTGTGTTGCACTGGCACTGTTGACTTGAAGTTGAACAAATAAGTCTGAATCACCGAACACTAAGTGTGCCGCTTTGACTTCTGGGAGTTCCTTTAGCCTTCGAAACGTTTCCTTCGCTTTCCTCGGTTGAGTTTGGATGAATACGAACGCATCTGTTGGCTCGCGGGGAGATTTTTCCAGCGTGGATTCAAAAGGGATTATCATTCTCGTGCCCACTACGTGGTCAAGGGATTTTATGCCATTAAGGATCTTCTTCTCGAGGTTTACGAAACTCGCGTCATTGTAGTGAACCTCTGCTAAGAGGTCGAATTCTCCCGGCATCAAAAATACTCTGGTAACGCTACGTAGAGATTTCATCTTAACAGCCACCTCCATCTCTCTACCCGGCTTAGCCTTAACAAAGACGAAAAATCTCAACTACATCACAATTGACACGCACGGGCATGAAGAAAACCATGATTATCGTAAATCCTAGCACAAAAATGACTGCACGTGAATCGCAGTTCTGGTCACCGATTACAGTGGCAAGAGGAAAACTAAAGCAGACAAACCGCAATGTCTAGTTCACGCGAAGCCTGCGCTGATCTTTTAGCTCTTACCTCGGTGAAATTCTTCTGTAGGCCGACTCGTCACGCGATCTTTTGATTTCACGTTCTAATGCGAACCTTTTCGATTCTGAGGGGTTTGACCATTGTCGGTCGACCCACAATGTCATTCGTCCAAACCATATTGGTTGACGTGACTCTTGAACTCGTTCCGGCTCGCGAGCGTTCACGTAGTAGTTTCCATCTTCAGCGCTTTTGCCGATCTGCGTAATGATACCCTTCGCGAACTTCGCGAGTGATGACCAGAAACCAACCTTCCCCTCGACAAAATGGTAAGGTACGCTTCAGCGCATCCTCGACTCAGGCAAACCTACGGGAAGCTCTGGGATCGATTCAGCAACAGTCGCTGTCATTCTAGCGTTCCTCTAAGCTGGAATGAAGCAGAGAGATACATGGTATGCGTGGCTGTCGCGGTCTTGCGATTGGAAGCCACAATTCTCGCAAACCAAACTGTCGTCTGAACGCCATCTGCTCGGAGCGGCCGCTAGCTTTTCAAAATCCTCACGTTCAATTTGAATTGTCTTCATTTTTCTTCGAGAATGCGATTGGGCCGGGCGACTAATAGCCGAATCCCACTGGAAACTTGGGAAGGTACGCGGTAATATGCGATTCACATGAGTGGATGCCTAGTATTTGATTTCGGCCTCCGTCGATTTCTGAACGATTAGGTTGAGGAGAACTTCCCCCTTCAATGCTCTGAGTTTATTTGACCTTAGTATCGGAGAGACGATAGAGTTTCCCGGCGATGTTCTTGATAAGTTGAGCATGGACAAGCTTTGAGCGCTGTGACATGGGCATTGCAGTCTCGTCGTAGTAGGCGCCTGCCAGTTGTCCGAAAATTGCGCCTGTCGTGTCCGACCGGAATAATCAATCTATACTGTTCCCATTAGAACGAGGACCTATCGCGACATGCGGAGGAAGAGGAGGATTCACCCCAACGACTTGCATGACATTATGAGCCTCTCAATAGCAATTCCATACTCAGATGTAGTGATCACTGAAAGAACCCAAGTGTTTTATTATCGAGGACAAAGCGCTCGGCGATCGCCGGGAAGTCAGATAGGGACTGTGGGTTTCAATCTTGACGCGATTCGAACTACTACATTGAGTCCCAAGACGAGCAGCAGTAGGATTAGGGCTGCTCCCCAGGCGAAGGCGTGGGCGCTAGGGTAGGGAGCGGTGCCAAACTCGTAGATGAGCACAGTCATAGAAGCTGCGGGGTCGAAGACGCTAGTCATTAGCCACTGGTTACCTAGAGCGGTGAAAAGTAGGGGAGCAGTTTCACCCATAATGCGAGCTACAGACAGAGCGATGCCTGTTATGATTCCACTCTTGGCGGTGGAGACAAGGATGTGGACAAGGGTCTTTGATCTGGATATGCCAAGCGCTAAACCACCCTCCCTTATCGATGAGGGCACAAGTCTCAGAGACTCATGAGTGGAGATTGCTACGATGGGTATCATCATGAAGCTTAACGCGATCCCGCCGGCGAGTGCCGAAAACCTATGCAGAGTAGCAACAACCACCACATAGATAACAATCCCTGTCACGATTGACGGAACCCCTGTGAGTACTTCTGCCACCAGCCTAAGATTGTTGGCGATTCTTCCAGGGTACTCTGAAAGGTACGCCCCAGTGAAGAGCCCTATGGGAATTCCGATTAGGGAAGCAATCCCGACCATCACTAAGCTTCCCTCGATAGCATTCAAAATGCCTCCGCCACTTCCTCCGATAGGAGGTGTAATTTGAGTAAAGAAGTCACGATTTAGTACAGTGGATCCTTCCGCGATTGTTTGGTAGAGGATTGAAACGAGAGGGACTAAGGCCAGTAAGAAGGCGAGGGTGGCTAGGACAATGAATAACCTGTTGCTGAATCGGCGAGCACCCATCGAGCTAAACATGCGTGGATGTCCCACCGTGAAAAGTTAGCCTCGAAATTAGAACCCTGCCGATGAGATTCATGAGAAAAGCAATTGCGAAGAGAATTAGGCCAAGTTCGAAGAGTGAGGCTAGGTAAATGTTGTTTCCAGCAACTTCAGTGAACTCGTTCGCAATCACGCTCGGAATGGTTTCAGAGGGAAGGAACAGTGAGGGGGATATTCTTGCGACGTTTCCTATGACCATTGTGACGGCCATGGTCTCTCCGATTGCTCTGCCCATTGCAAGGACGATTGCAGCGATTATGCCCGTGCTCGCGTAGGGAATGACAGCCATCCGCACAGTCTCAACTGTGTTCCCGCCTAAAGCTATGCACGCCTCTCGCTGGCTGCGAGGCACTGCGGCGATGACTTCCCGCATAACTGCTGCTCCATATGGTATAATCATGATAGCTAGAATGATTCCTGCGGTAAACATACCTAGGCCATTTGTTTCACCCGCGAAAATGGGAATAAAACCCAGTGAACCTATCAGTCCCGGGTCGATGTAAGTGCTCATGAAGGGAACTAAAAAGAGAATTCCCCAAAGCCCATACACGACACTCGGTACGGCTGCAAGAAGTTCGACTAGGAAAATCGAGGGAAGTCGGAACCTCCTCGGGGCCAACTCCGATTGAAACAGGGCGATACCCAAGCTGATTGGAACTGCAAAGAGCAGGGAAATCAGCGTTGTGACCACCGATCCGTAGATCGCGGGGAGCGCTCCCAAAATAGGCGGTCCACCATTGGGTGGGTTGGGCACCCAAGCGGTTCCAGTTAGGAACCCGAACCCAAATGCTTGAATTGAGTCCAGACTTCCGTTGAAAAGCGCGTAAAACGTAAGCGCCGCGATAATTGGAATCGCGAACGCTGCTACGATCAAAATAGCGTGTAAAAAATCGTGGTGCCGTGCTCGTTGCCGAGCACGGGTTTTTTCAATTTCCGTTTGCATTGCAAGTCGCTATTGTCTATCCAGTCAGCAGTGGTGTTCCTTGATAGTTTAGGGTCAACAGTAGTTGTTCATCAGCTGCAACGACGTTTGCGGGCAGTGGCACGTAGATCAAAGCTGTTGAATACTGTTGGCCATCATGGATAGCCCACCAAAGGAACTGCGCTAAGGCCTCCGCCTTCGCTTCTGTCGTGCTAGGGTTTGCCGACATGTCCCTGTAGACGAGGATGTAGGTGTAGGTTGCGATCGGATAGGATTGGGCTCCCGCTGCATTCACTATGTGTAGTCGAAGATCTTGGTAATTGGGAGTGCCGGTTGCGTTCTGAGCGGCGTAGAGGATCGTTTGAAGGGTTGGTGCGACGAAATTGCCTGCCGCATTCTGCACTGCACCTACTCCAAGATGGTTACTGACAGCATAGATGACGTCCACGTACCCTATCGCCCCGTGGGTATTCAGAACTGTGCCCGCGACGCCAGGGTTACCCTTCGCGCCAACGCCATAAGCGCCAGGTTTGGTATCGACAGGCCAAGTCACTGATGTGCTGTAACCGACTTGTGCAGCCCAATTTGGAACGGTGACGGAGAGGAAGTTAGTGAAAGCGTATGTAGTTCCGCTGCCATCGGATCTGTGAACTACGGTTATGAAGGCTGATGGCAATGAGACTCCGGGGTTAAGTGCTACGAGGGCTGGGTCGTTCCATTCGGTTATAGTCCCCATGTAAATGTCGGCTATAACGGCTGGTGTGAAGTTTAGTACCGTGGTATTAGTGATGCCCCACGCTGCCAGGTTGTATGTGATGGCAACGCCTCCAAGCGTCTCTGGGAAAAGGACCAAGCCAGGCGCGCGTGCCAATTGTGCGTCACTGAGTGGAGCGTCTGATGCACCGAAGTCTACTGTCTTGAGGGTTATCTGTTGAATACCGGCACCGCTACCGATGCCGCTGTAACTTATGGACACCGCGGGGTACAACTTATTGTACTCCACCGTCCAGGTTTGGATCAAGGGCTGAGGAAACGTTGCCCCAGCTCCTAGAATCGAGACAGGCGTAGTCGGCTGGTATGCTGCTACTGAGGATGTCATCGAGGCCATCGAGGTCTCAGTCATGGTCGCGGATGTCATTATCGATGTCACCATTGATGTTTCGGAGGACATCATGGACGATTGAGAAGTCATCATGGATGTTTCTGACATGCTTTGAGTGTTGTTCATTGTCGTGAAGTAGTATCCTCCTGCAACTGCCGCCAGTATGACGACAACAAGAGCAACTATTCCGACATTACGTTTGGTATTCTTGCTTGACATACGAATCATCGCGAACGCACGTAGCCGCCTATTCTTATTTAGCGAAAACGCATTGTGAACGTGTGTCTGCACGATAATCTATATGATTCATATAACTCGTATTCAATTACTCAATCATCACAGTAACCAATGGTCGGTAACTGATCATGAGTTCAGAACTCTTAACGGAGTTTGGCAGTACACCAGAAGCCGACAAGAGCGCCTTCGATATGTCCAACTTAAAGGAAAAAATGCAAGTAACCGGCCTAAGCGCTGGATTCGCACGAAAAAAAGTCTTGGATGACATATCAATCTCGTTTAAGGAAAATACCGTTACAGCCATAATCGGCCCGTCAGGATGCGGAAAATCCACATTCATCCGTTGCCTGAACAGAATGCACGAGGTCACCCCAGACGCATGGACTAACGGCCACATAATACTTGACGGCGAAGACATTCTTGCCCCCTCCATGGACCCTGTCCTCGTCCGTCGAAGGATAGGGATGGTATTCCAAAAGCCCAACCCATTCCCCACAATGTCCATTTACGACAACGTCGCGGCGGGCCTTCGGCTTAATGGAGTTCACGATCGCAGGGTTATCGCAGAAAAGGTTGAAGAGAACCTTAGGAAATCGTTCCTTTGGGAGGAGATCGGTGACAGAATAAAAGAATCGGGCGCCAGCATCTCGGGCGGACAACAACAGAGACTATGCATCGCACGCACCTTAGCTGTGGAACCTGAAGTAATCCTCATGGACGAACCATGCTCAGCACTCGATCCCATCGCAACCGCAAAGATCGAGGAACTAATCACCAAACTGAAAGCCACCTACACCGTAATTGTTGTAACGCACAACATGCAACAGGCAGCCCGAATCTCGGACCTTACCGGATTCCTGTACCTAGGTAGGCTCATCGAGTATGGGTCGACTCGAGAAATATTCCAGAACCCCCACAACGAACTCACAGAGCGCTACATAAGTGGAAAGTTCGGGTGAACCTCAATGCCGCGGCTCATGGATATGGGAGAAGAAAGGCTCTCTACTGCAATCGTGGACATGGCAAACCTAGCCCACGACTCAGTAGTCAAAGCCATCGAAGCCTACGAGAAGGGGCAGAGGGCCAGGGACGCCGCGCGTGAGAGAGTAGTTCAGCTTTCGCAGTTAAGCGCAGAGGTCGAGGAGCTCGGCGTCGACCTCTTGGCACGTTATCAACCCGTAGCAACAGACTTACGTTTCATTAAATCCTGTCTTGAAATTGCGTACGGTTTTTCCAGATTCGGAAGATATGCCTACGACATCTCACTGGTTCTGGAGACCTACGGAGACTTATCAGCCTGCGACAAGTCTGTCATTCACGAGTTAAGTGAGAAAGTTACAGGCATGATCGAAAGAAGTATTCAATCATTCAAAAGCCGCGACACGGAACTGGCGCGGTCCCTGCGGAAGGACGACGATGAGGTTGACAAGGTGTACTTCAAGTACACCGCCGCCTTGGCCAACGACAAGACCGTCACGGTCCGCTGCGCTCTTGCGTCTACCTTGGTGTTACGGTATCTGGAGAGAATTGCCGATCACGCTTGTTACATCGGAGACTCCGTTGTTTACATAGTGACTGGATCAAAGGCCTGAGATCATGAAAGAGAACTCGATGGATACAAAGAAGGAGACGGGGGAAGAGCAACCTCCCTATGAGGATCGGTATGTTCGGCGCGTCCAAGTCACTGGCCGCGGGTCGTACATAGTGTCGCTACCCAAGCCTTGGGTTCAGGAGGCGGGCCTGAGAAAGGGAGGCCGAGTTGAATTCAGTAAGCAAGAAAATTGGGGACTCACTCTTACACCGTTCGGCAGCACTAGGTACGATGACGAACGCACCCGATGCACCATGTCACTTGATTCCAATGTTGACCCAGATGCTCTAACCAGACTGATAATCTCGCTCTACGTTGTGGGGTACTCGACGATTGAGATTAGGTCCAAGTCAGGAAACCTCTCATCTACGACTCGAGACACGATTCGCGATGTCGCAAGGGGCATTCTTGTGGGCACGGAGTTGGTTACGGAATCAGCCCAGAGCGCAACCTTGCAGGTCCTGTTAAGCTACCCGCAATTGCTTGTGCCGGACGCTCTGAGAAGAATGCTCTCGATTCTAAACGCTATGCAACAAGATTCCATGCAGGCCCTTTCAAGACTAGACAAAGAGTTAGCAAATCAGGTTGTCAAGATTGACGATGAGATTGACAGGTTTACCCTGTACGTAATTAGGCAACTTAAGTGGGCCGTAAAACATCCCGCCCTACTTTCGAGAATAGGTTTAGCCTCGCCGGTCGAATGTCTGGGGTACAGGATCATATGTAAGAGCGTTGAGCGGTCCGCGGATCATGCTGCAAGAATCGGAGCGAACGTTCTACTGCTGCTGCAACCTCCTGGAGCATCGCTCTTCAGAGACGCGAACGCGCTAAGCCAACAATCGTCCAGAATGATGGAAACCTCACTACGAGCTCTGTTCGCCAGTGATTACAAACTCGCGGAGACGGTACTGCTCGAAAGGGACAAGGTTACCAACCTCGAATCGAAGTTAGTTGAGAGGTTACTTAAGGAGAAGCTTCCAGCAGGCGACCTCTCTGCAATGCGCTTAATCTCAGAAAGTCTGAGGCGAATCGGTGAGTACGCAACCGACGTTGCGGAAGTGGTCCTTAATTCAACGATTCAAAAAATGTTGGACCAATCGGATGGTATAAGGACCGAACCATAGAGCGGACATTTTCCGCTAATCGGAAACTGAGACGACGTGGATTCTGGGTCGAAAGACGGCCCTAGCAGTGATATTAATCGCATAGCCTCCATGCAGGCCACAAAACTCTTCGCAAGACTCAGCGATCTCAACATCCGTATACCCAAAGCCGCAAAGCTCGCAAACATAGATCATCCCGTATCTGCTCTGTCTTTGCTCAACCAAAGTGTTTACACCAGGCCGTTAAACCGCGGCGAGAGGAACAAGATCCTCCTTCATGTAGAATCCCTTGAAGCCGCAGTTATCGCATTTTGCGCCAAGCGGTGAATCGCCATAGTCGTCATAATACAGGTTGAGGCTTAGGAGTCCACATTTCGGGCACTCGGCTCCGATCTCTTTCTCCATGGGCCAACCATCCGATTGTGGTATTCTGTCTACTCCGCGAACCAGGCGTCGCCTTCAGAAGGCGCAACTTCGGGCCCTGAGTCCGCGTGTTTTTTCCTTGCCCTTGTCATTTCTCGTCGTGGTAAATTGATCATTCCAGGAATTTAGCAGGTTTCATCGTAATTCATTGCACTCATATGATTTCCTATAATTCATGGCACCGAGGCTTGATCTTGGAGGAAGGAAAGACTGGCAATCCGCGCTGAATATCAGTAGATATTCGAAGCGAGCACCCGGTTTCTGGGTTCTCTTCGGATCCGGGCTCCGGCAAGGTTTAATATGATTCTGCCTGTTCGCTATCGTAAATTTCGGTGAGCGAGTCATGTCTAAGGAGTTCAGGCTTGTCCTTCGTGTCGCAGGCGCAAACATTGACGGCACGAAGAAGGTCATGTACGGCATATCCCACATTAGGGGTGTAGGGCCAAGTTATGCCGCGGCGATAGTGAAAGCCGTAGAAATCCGGCCTGACCTTAGAATGGGCGAGTTGTCCGAAGCTGAAGTGCAGAAACTGGAAGATGCTATGCGTGACCCTGCCAAGTATGGTTTGCCCCCACGCCTCTTCAATCGACGCAAAGGTCTCGATTCAGGTCGGGATATGCATTTGATAGGTGCCGACCTGACGCTAAGTACGAAGAGCGATATCGACTTCATGACCGATATCCGAAGTTGGAAGGGAGTCAGACACTCTCTGGGCTTGAAAGTTCGTGGGCAACGCACCCGCACGACGGGCCGAAAAGGTAGAGCAGTCGGGGTCGCCAAGAAAGTAGTGATGGAAGCAGCTCGAGCAGCCGCAGCCGCCGAGAGGGAAGAGAAGAAGTAGGTGACGCGCTACGGGCGATCCAAAAAGAACTAGAAAAAGCTACGAGACTCCAAGACATCCTTGGCGCAGGGACCAACTGGAAGTAGAACTTCAACTGATGGGAGAATACGGGCTGCGCAATAAAAGGGAGTTATGGCGTTACAAGACAATGCTCTCGGAGGTCAGAGGCATCGCGCGGTCGCTGCTCGGTTCAACAGGAGAGCAACGCGCACGCCTAGAGCAGGAATACCTCTCTAAGCTCGGCAGGATAGGAGTGCTATCTGAATCTGCTTCAATCGATGATGTTCTCGACCTGGACATACGGGACCTTCTCGAACGCCGATTACAGACAATGGTCTTCAGAAGGGGCTTGGCTAAGACGGTTTATCAAGCGAGACAATTTGTTTCGCACGGGCACATATCGGTCGCCGGCAAGGTAATCTCAGTCCCAGGCTACATTGTTAAACGAGACGAAGAGGGAAAACTGAAGTACTTCTCTCAAAGCCCTATCTCAAAAACCGATCATCCCCTAAGAAAAGTTATCACGGCGACCGCTGCGGGTCAAGCAGTCGCTGGGTCCTAGTTACGGCACCCGTCTTCTAAGCATAAGAAAGAAGACTAACGCCACGATCGTTAGACCGACGGATAATGCGATGAGCGGGACGGAGTAGGGGCCGCTTCCCAGAATTATCGGAATCGGGCCTATGAGAATAACCGCACCGCTACTACCAGAACCCAAGTTCCCTACAGAACCCAGCGCGACCAGCAGCGTTCCAATGAAGATAGCGGCGAAAGCTATCATGAGCAAAAGACTTCCCAAAGAAAAATGCATAGGTTGAGAGTACTCCCCCTCCCCGACTCGCGTTTTAGCTTTGGTAGCGCAATCGTAACAGTTCAAGCTCGTTGCATCAATGCAGTTAGGGCATGTAGCTCTGCCGCAATTTTGGCAGATGTACGTGGCCTGCTCGGTCCCACATACCGCGCAGAGAGGAGGGGGCATGGCAGTCATCTTCCGAACAGGTATGGAATGAGCATGATGATGAGAACGACTAATATCAAAATAATCGCCAGAATCATTACTCCTTTTACGGAATCTTTGTCGCTGCCAAATATTATGGGAATAGGGCCGATCAGAAGAACTCCAGCGCTTCGCGCCTTCCCCGAACCGCGCGTTGACCGAAACGCCAGAAGAATCATTGCGGCAAAGGCCAAAATAAATCCGAAGACAATCAGTACGAATCCGATTTCGGTCACTGATGGCACGTCCAAATTTCTGACTCCTCAAAATAATCCGAGAAGCGTCGCGGACTTTAACTCTTACAGATTTTTTGTCAAAGAAATCCGTTGCAGCTCGTAATAGTTTATAAGCCCGCAGAGGCTACCACCGAAATCTATTCGCGCAGAAGTGAAATATCGTGGACTTCGGACCCGAAAAAGAGGATTCAGGCCGAAAACTTGCCGAAAACGGCCCACGAGAGTTGCCGTTGTTCCTGCGGGGTCCGTAGGTCTTGGAAATTAAGATTCTTGAAGAGAAAGATAACTCGCTCCGGTTCCTATTGAAAGGAACCAGCCACGCCCACGCTAACGCCTTGCGGCGCGCGATGATGGCGGAGGTTCCAGCGATGGCCATCGAGGACGTGATCATAATCGAGAACACGTCAGTTCTCTATGACGAAGTTATCGCACATAGACTCGGGCTGATCCCCCTGAAGACTGACTTGGACACTTTCGTCCTTCCAGAAGAATGTGACTGCAAGAGCGAATTGGGGTGTAGCAAGTGCAGAGCTGCATTCACGCTAGAAGTGGAATCTGTCGATGAGCCCGTGATGGTTTATTCATCTGATCTGAAGGGGGAGAGCGACGTAACACCCGTAAGCGGTAACATTCCTATCGTTAAACTCGGCCCATCACAGAAGTTGAAACTCGAATTATACGCGAAACTTGGTCGAGGCCTAGAACACGCCAAATGGCAGCCGGTGTCGGCATGTGCTTACAAATACCTACCAAAGATAACCCTGAACCCCGACAACTTAGCTAATCCTGCGGAGGTAATTCGAGTCTGTCCCACCGACGTCTTCGTGAACGACGCTGAGAACAAGATCGCTGTGCGGGATGAACTTGCATGCACCCTTTGCATGGACTGCGTTGAGAAAGCCACGCCGATTGATCCCAAGAAAGCCTTTCCGGTCAAGGTTGAAGAGGACGACACAGCTTTCCTATTCTATGTTGAATCAACTGGCGCTCTACCCCCCAAGAGGATTGTGAGCGAAGCATCAAAGATTCTGGACAAGAAATCAACCAACCTAACTGACTTCGTAAAGAAAGGACTTGAATAAGAGAGGACTAATTTTGCGGCGCGAAATCACAAACCCTGAGCTACTCGAAACAATTCGCTTTCTGAAAGTTAAGGCAAGGGAAAACGAGGCCGAGATATGGACGGTTGCAGCCGAACACCTATCCAAGCCAAGAAGAGGCCGAGCAGAACTGGACCTGAATCACATCTCCCGAGCCTCGAAACCAGATTCGCTCCTTCTCGTGCCCGGTAAAGTACTAGCTTCAGGTCACATGAAACATCCCGTCACAGTCGGAGCTTTCCAATTCTCACACGACGCGAAGTTGAAAATCGAACAGGCCGGCGGAAAGTGTATAGGAATTAAAGACTTCGTCGGAAAGCATCCCAAGGGATCGAACGTTCAAATTCTCAGGTGATAGAATAATGTCTAACGAACCAATTCTCTTGGACGCTACAGATCAGATCTTAGGCCGATTGGCTAGCTATGCAGCCAAGAGTGCGCTCAGCGGAAACATGGTAGTAGTCCTAAACGCGGAGAAGGCTATTATCTCGGGAAGGAAGAGCAACATAGTCGAAGAGGCTAAACGCCGACTCGAGACCAGAACACTCGCTAACCAGACAACGGCACCAGTCCATCAACGCCGCCCCGACTTGTACTTCAGGAGAGTTGTTCGCGGCATGCTGCCTTGGAAAAAGGCGAAGGGAAAAGCCGCGTTTCACAGAGTCTTCGTGTTCATGGGCGTTCCGGAAGAATATTCAAAGAAGAAAGCCGCAAGAGTCCCTGATGCGGATGCTTCTAAACTCAGGACAGCGTACATGACGCTCGAAGACTTAGCGAAAGAGATTTGGAGGAGTGAAGCCAGTTGAGCGAAACACTTGAAAAGTTGGAGAAGCCAGAAAAAGCTCAGAAGCCCGAAAAAGTCGAGAGAAAACGGCTGATACTTATTACAGGAAAAAGAAAGACAGCCATCGCCCGCGCGATAATCAAGAACGGGTCAGGCAACGTATTCATCAATGGAATTCCACTAACAACCTTCACCCCAGAAATCGCCAGAATGAAGATCAACGAGGCACTTGTACTATCAGGAGATAGGTCGAAAAGCATCGACATAAATGTGAAAGTCGCTGGCGGCGGGTTCATGGGCCAAGCTGAAGCGTCGCGCATGGCCGTTGCAAAAGGGTTGATACAGTGGACGCGCAGTTCCGAGCTTAGGAAGTCGATGACAAACTACGACCGAACCATGCTCGCAGGAGACCCGCGAAGAAAGGAACCCAAGAAATTCGGCGGACCCGGAGCTAGAAGACGTGAACAAAAATCATACAGGTAGAATGAAATGATAATTCCTGTCCGCTGCTTCACCTGCGGAAAACTTGTCGCCGATCGTTGGGAAGAGTTCTCGAGACGCGTTAAAGCGGGTGAGCAGCCGAAGAAGGTTCTGGATGATATGGGAATGACTCGTTACTGTTGTCGGCGCATGTTCATATCACAGGTAGATGTGATTGATGACCTGTTGCGTTACACACAGGTCACAGCCAAGCGACGGGCACAATTCGAGTAGGAATCGAGCACAATGTCAGAAGTCGAAGAAAAAGAGGGCATGCCGAAATCAGAGGACCTATTGATCCCCTTAGAAGATCTTCTCGCAGCAGGCCTCCATATTGGAACAAGGATCAAGACCGGCGACATGGAAGCGTACATTTACAGAGTTAGACCCGACGGCCTCTTCATACTGAATATTGGAAAGACGGATGAAAAGATACGCACAGCATCTCGATTCATAGCCAGATTCGAAGCAGAACGAACCCTCATAATCTCCTCTAGGCTCTACGGGAAAACACCCGTTGAAAAGTTCTGTGAGATAACGAGAACGGTTCCAATGGTTGGGCGTTTCATGCCTGGCCTAATATCAAACCCACTTCAGCCGTATCATGCAGACCCGCAAGTCATTATGGTAACCGATCCTAGAGCAGACTGGCAATCAATCAAGGAAGCATCAACCGCGGGCGTCCCGGTTATCGCACTCTGTGACACTGATAACGTCTTCAGCGGCGTCGACCTAGCCATACCAGTGAACAACAAGGGCCGCCGCGCATTAGCGATGCTGTACTGGCTGTTGGCCAGACAAGTTCTGCGTGACAGAGGAGAACTACCCGCGGATGGAACCATAACCGCCACAGTGGACGACTTCGAAACAAAACTGGCCGCTATCGCCCCTAGATCGGGCGGTGAGCTTTGAAAATACGTAAGCCATATGTCGCAAACGCGTTTTACGCCGGAACCAAAACCTCACTGACCAAACAAATAACCGACTGCTTCACCCACCCCTTCGGGCCTGGGCAGGTCCCAAAACCAAACCAGCAAGGCCCACGAAAGATCCTTGGGATAGTCTGTCCACATGCGGGATACATGTACTCTGGGCCAGTGGCCGCTAACGGATACAGTAAGCTCGCAATCGACGGCCAACCCGATGTCTGCATTATTCTCGGACCAAATCACAGCGGGATGGGAAGCGGCCTTTCAATTCAGACCGAAGGCGCATGGGAAACGCCGCTTGGCATAACCCGAGTTAATTCCGACCTAGCTAGGAGAATCCAGAAGTCGAGCAGTATAATCGACGTCGACGAAAGGGCGCACGCAAGTGAGCACTCCATAGAGGTCCAACTTCCATTCCTACAGTTCCTATTCAAGGAAGCCATAGAATTCGTCCCCATATGCATGATGATGCAAGATTTGACAACGTCCAGAGAAGTTGCGAAGACCATCGTTGAAAATACGAACGACAAGAATGTTGCGATAATCGCATCCAGTGACTTCACCCACTACGAGCCGCAAGCGGACGCAAACAGGAAGGACAGGGAAGCAATCGACGCGATACTCAAACTCGATGATGAACAACTCAATGAACTAGGAGAAAGCAATCGCGTGACAATGTGTGGTTACGGCCCAATAACAACCTTAATCTCCGCAGCAAAAATGCTCGGGAATGTGAAAGCCGAATTGTTGGCATACAAGACCAGCGGCGACATCACGGGCGATAAATCAGCGGTAGTCGGGTATACGTCGCTGGCCTTTACTCGTTACTAACGAGCACATGCAGCCGTTCGATTTTTCTAGAAGACAGACGAAATTATTGAAAGGCGCACGTCTTTGGGTCAAGGTGTAGGGTTCGGTAAAGTAATTCTCTTCAACGAACACTTCGTCGTGTACGGGATTCCCGCAGTCGCCTCAGCCATCGGAGCTAAGACTACTGCTACCGTCGAGCGTACCGCTGGATCTGGGGTAGAACTCAAGGATGAACGCCCTGCGACTCCAGGCTACAAGGCCGAGAAACTAGAGCAGCAAAAGGAGTCTTTGGACATCATGCTCAAATTCATGAACATTGACACGCAACATGATCACTACACCATCACTTTGGGCGGAGACTTAATCGCTGCAAGCGGTGTTGGAGCAAGTGCGGCTTCCTGCGCAGCAATCGCCCGTGCATTCTCACAGGAACTTAACCTCAACTTTGCAGACGAGAGAGTAAATGAGGTAGCCTATGAGGGAGAAAAGGGATACCACGGAACGCCATCTGGAATCGATAACACGGCGGCAACATACGGCGGACTGATATGGTACAAGCGAGAAGGTTCGGCGCAACTAATGGAACGCATGCGACTCCGTAAGCCGGTAGAGATCGTAATGGGAAATACGGGGAAGGTTGCAGACACGAAGATCGTTGTAGCAGGAGTAAAGGACCGAAAAGAAAGGGAGCCTGAAAAGTACGGGCGTCTCTTTCAGGACGCAGACCAACTTGTACGGAATGCGAGGAAGCAACTTGAAGGTTTCAACCTCGAAAAAGTCGGTGCCTACATGAACGAAAACCACAGACTGCTCCAGGAAATAGGCGTGTCCTCCCCAGAGCTCGACGCACTCGTGAAACTGGCCCGCGACACCGGAGCCGTTGGCGCGAAACTGACCGGAACGGGAAGGGGAGGTTACATGGTTGCACTAACGCCAGGACGAGAACTCCAGGATCGCGTGGCGAACGAAATCGATCGACATGGTTCCCAGGCGCTTCGCACCCTGATCGGCATATAGGCAAGCGCCGATCAACCTCGTACATTTCTCTCATAACAAATGCAACGGAAGGTGTTTCAGGACCAAGTCATGGCGATTATTTGATTGCTTTCTGCGGCGCTAGTAAAAAAATCGTGCGAAAATGTCTGGCAATAATCGTCATTGGCCAGTCGACGCGGGCTGTCCCAATTAGAAAAGATGTTGGTCAACTGCGTACGCCGGGCCGCCGACGCCGCTTTTTATGATCGGGACGTTAACGTTGCTTTCGATGTCGTCGCATACTTTGTCTAAGTATTCGGGTTGGGTGTTGAGGAAGACTGAAGGGCCGGTGTCCATCGAGTACCAGACCGGGATGCCTTTCTCTTCCCGCAATGTCCTGACCCTTTGGATTACGTTGATCGTCTCAGCGGATACGAGGACAAGTCCTTGCCGGCCTGTCATGGTGACTGCGTGCAGGTTAAGTGAGTCCGTTTCTGCAAGTTTGCACACTTCAGCTATGTCGCCTCTCTTGATTGCACGAGTCATTTTGGGGATGGCAGCTTTGACTGTTTTGACCCTTGAAGTGAAGAATGGTGAGGTTGTCGATTCCTCGTGTGCCACTTCGGTCTTTATGGGTGAAGCCAACGGCACAATTCCCATTGCTAGTTTGACACGCGTTCCGTCATCCAGTTGCTGGGCGAACGATCTTCCCTTTTTGTTTGCGTACCAGATGGAAAAACCACCGACGAGGCTTCTGCTTGCAGACCCTGCTCCTAGACGTGCTATCTCAGTCAAGCGTGATAGGTCAATCTTCAAGTTGAGAGCATTGCTTGCTGCGAACGCAACCGATGCGAAGGCTGCTGCGGAAAAACCGACGCCTTTTGCGTTTTCGAGATTATTCTTGCTAAGTATTTTGACGTGGTCTTTGGTCTTCTCGAGTTTACGCAGAGCATCAATGACTACTATCACCCGCTGCGCTTCAGTGCCTTTCGCAATGCTTCCGTTGATCTGAATCGTGTCCTCAGTGTATTGGGGGCTGAAATCAACGGTGGTTGTTGTTGTTAGTTCTTTGACGCAAACGGAGATGCTATCATGGAATGGGAGTCTCAGTTTCTTATTCTTGAGGCCATGATATTTCAGCAAACCCTGAACAGTATGAGCAACCGCTGTTGCCTTAGCCAACAGGTTAACACTTCATCCTGATTTTCACTAGGCAAAACATTGTTGCAGGTTTCGTCTCAAATATAAATTTTCCCAGCAGAACCCTTCGCACCTTATGCTGAGAAGAGGCAGCACGCTGACCGAGACAGCGTTCTTCTTTCCAGCAGATTCACCACAGGAAGTTCATGAATTGCAAACTAAAACTGTGTTTTCATAGATTATCTACGGAACATTACTGAATATAGCGATTTCCGACGAGAGATGAAGGGAAATACTGCCTCAGGCACGCACTTTCAATCCGAAGCTTCTACGAGCGACCTGTCAGCGTCAACCTTGAGCCTCTTCCCGCTCTGAAAGAGAGTCAACGGGTTTCTCTCCAGCCTATCGACAGCGGGAATGTCGGATATGATTGCGCCAACCGCAACGATAGGTTCACATTCCACGTTTATGATGGCCCGCGGGGCAACACCATTTCTCTTCATCCTGTACAAGGTATAGGATCCAACCGTGGACCCCTTTCCGTTGGGGAAGACGAGCACTCGATCCTTCACCGTTATCCCTTCAAGTTCATGCCCCTTCTCCGTAACTACCCCCGAATCCGGGTTGACTCCTCCAAAGAACGAAATGGGTTCATGCGAGACGAGCGCTAGGCCTTCCGCCCTTCCGCCAGATATTTTTCTACCCCGCACTAACTCCATTTTCCCGTCACCGCCGCATTTACACACTCCTCGACGCTTCCCATGCGGGTTTTAAAATCGTTCGTACCACGCCCATAGTAGCAAGCCTTCGCGGAGTCAGTGGCTAGAACGCTGAAACGCCCTTTGAGCGGTGCTACGGCCATGCAAGTGTCGCAAGCAAATTTCGCTCCAGCTGTACGAATTTTCCGCGCATAACCAATCTTCTCCGCCTCCTTCATAGTCTGCCTGGCTGTGCAAATCCAAAACTCCCTTGTCACCCTCCTACCCTCTAGGAGGTCCGCGATTCTTTTGATCTCATCTAATGTGCAGTGGGGGCACCCGAGCGCGACAAAATCAACCTCCGCTGTTTCATCATTCAGTGCACGAAGCGCTCCTTCGATGTCAGCCCGCGTGATTGTAAGAGTTTCCGCGGGCACTTCCTTCTGGTGGTACGTTGCGTCGTGAGTGTGGAAGAGGGCTGTCCCACCGTAGGTCGCTATAGAAGCGCACAAACTCTTGAGTTCCTCAACATGCACGCCTTCGATTCCTTCGAACAATGGAATCTTCGGTCCAATCTTCTTCCCGACGACATAGCCGAGAGCCCCAAAATCTGGGACGGCAGCTAACTTGGCGTCGACTTTGACGCGGACTTGGGGCTTGCGGTTTTCTTCAATGTGCATGCCGTAGGAAGCCGTCCGCCCAGTAATCGCTGCAGCGAGCGCGCTCGGTCCCCCTTCGCGGTTTGTCATTGCACCGAGGATTGAGTTGGCGTAGGTGACAGCGGAAGATTCACTCCACGCAATATGGTCCCCGCGGCCAGGCTCGTTACCAACGAGGTATGGGGTGCAAGTGCAAGAAGGGGTTACACCCATTTTCACAAAAGCCCGGATCACCAGCTCTTGCTTCCGCGCGAACTCCTCGTCGATTCCGAGTTCACGCCAATTCTCCAAATCCATGCCAGCAGGGTTCAGCGTCGTCTTCACCCTAGCCTTCGCGCCTTTACCGGCTAGATCCTCTAAGTATTCTAGGCCTGCATCGCCGAGGTTGTAGTATGACACGCCAGCCACTTGCACCGAGGAAACCGGAATCATCTTGTCGGCGCCAAATATTTCGCCCAAGGCCGTAAGGATCTGCATGCTCTTCTGTACCGCGTAGCCTTCCTCTCCCGCAAGCATCTTCTCCTCTACGTTGGTCAGGTGCATCGTGTTTCCGGCTCGCTAGGTGAATTTTCTCCAATCCACTTCAGGAAATATGAAGCTATTGGGAATCATGCCCTTGGGTGGCTTCGGTCCGATAAGCTCTATGATTTTTTGACTCCTTGGTCCACTGAATCCGTCATAGAGACGTAGTTTTCTTGCGAGTCTATTTAGAACCTGCTATTTCCGCTTCGCTCCCACAGGTGGGGGACTGTTTCCGTCCTGATTTTCTTTCTTTATGAATAGGCGTCTGCACGCCTCACTCTCGCAAGCCTTCAACCCCATGAACATTAAACTCGCAACGAGTCCAACCAGCCTCTCAGATTTCGTTTGATCGTGCGAAGCCTCTTCGCTCCGGGGGGGTAACGATACCTCTTCATCGTAGGTATTTGTCGGTGGCTCACACTAGAACCACCATGATGCCGAATTGTGACAAATGTAATCGCCCTATGCGTCTGTTCTGGAGCTTTACCAAGATGAAGGGGGAGAAGTGGGTTACGGAAGAACGCTACGAATGCTCATGCGGCCACATCCAAGACCGAGAATACCCTGAACCAATCTGGAGGCTGTGGATGCTGTGAAGTCCTCGGTTGACCCTCTAAGTCTTTACGCGAGTCAACGGTTCTGACCCAGTTTGACAAATGCGGCACCAAACTGCATTAACATCAGAATTGTTCTAGCAGAAGTCTTGATAATTATCTGAGTATTCTCATCCTAAAGCGAAGATTACTTCTGGGTTCTATGATGTGTGCGTTTGCGGTCACGGTCGCGTTGCGCATTTCTTTAACCTTACCATAATATATTCCTCTCCGGTTCTCCCATCGTTATACTGTCTTGGGTCTTCAAGAATCTCGTATGAATCTCCGAATCCTTGTAAGCATAGAACTCGTCCTTTCTCTAAATTTTCAATCTTCATTCTGCTGGCAGCTCTGTCTCTAAACCACATTTCTTACATCCATATCTTAGTAAGCGTTGATTAGCATTATTCAACAAAAAGAGAGGTCAGACGTTGACGGATCCTAAAGCGACAGCTTCAACCTACGAGATCTGCGTTTGCGGTCACGGGTGCCCGTCTCAACGATGACAGACGCTCCGGTTTCATCGGGGCGTGTTGAATTTTGCAAAGTATGTGGATCTGAGCTACCCGCAGGTTCAGCCTTCTGTCCTGAGTGCGGTACACATTACGCTACACAGTGAGACGAGAACGAGTAAAGCGGCCGGAGCCTAGCATTGTGAGATTTCCCGAATCCGAGAAATTCAATTAGGTAAGTTCAGGTCCCACCGGCCCCACCAATACCTAGGCGAGTTTACGGGGCTTCGGAAATTGGCAATCATGTGCTCATATTAGTTGTCGAACAAATCTGCCAAAATCCTCTTTCTCTCCTGAGGTTAATACCCCGAAATGGGTGACCACGAATCTGTCTGCCATGAACGATGACCGAAGCATGCCCGTCGGGGGGATTTTTGGCATTATGTCAATGGTCATACTTCTAGGTGGGCGGTAACGGTACCTTCTCGTCAGCTGTCTCTCCCTGTTACTTTTCGTCAGCTATGGTATCAGACCAAAGTTGGCAAGGCCAGATGTTGTGAACAATAATCTTTTGTCTCTTGAATAGCATGATTTGGGAGAGGAAAACTGCCTACGGCTGATCAATAAGTCAAACGTCAACCTGTACTAGTGTATGAGAGAATCAGAACTGCGCAACATCTACATATTTTCAAGCATTATCTCTTCAAACGCTATCGAAACGAGCTGCGATTCTTAGGCAAAGTCCTCTTTCACGAGTCTACTTACCGCCTAATGTTGATTGCAGGAGGACCCCAATATCTACTACTACCGGCTAGAGCGGCTCCCGCATATGTCACGTTGGGTGGCGGAAGACGGTTTCAAGCTGCAATCAACGACGGACTTGCGACGATTATGGCTGCTGCAAAACTGGACGAGAGATACGCAGTGACAGATTGGTTCCAGAAGAAAGGTCAGCTAATAGTCTATGTTACAAAGAAAGTCGACTAGAGCCTCGCTAGTTTATCGCCCAAGGTCGCTGCAGCAAAAACGTATCCACCTGCTTCTCCAGCCTGTTCAGTCCAAGCGTCACCTTCTGCGCCGCACTATACCAGCCGTTGCTGCTAGGCGTGGTAGACCACGTCCCGGAGGGGGACACTAGCATCGTCAAGTAGAATTGGTTCTGATTACCCAACTTCAGGTGAATGAGCGCTAGAGCCTTGTGGTTCACATCTTCAGGACGTTCATGAGCAGAAGCCTCTTCGCATTCTCTAAGATCTTAGGGAGAGCGTAAGGACTCTTGCATTCCCTAAGATACCATCTTCCAAACCCGGTGAGATGATTCACAGCTGCAATCCATCTTTGCGCGGCGGCTTTCTTGGCTCTGTCAGCTGGGGAGAGTCTTTGCATGATCCGCTGCCAAAGTCGGAAGAATCTGGTGTCTGGCTTGTGACTGCGAATGCCTGAATTAATTTTTCGAGGCGTCATCTGTGGGACTGACTTGCATGCGTTGCAAGGGAAGAGGCCATTGCCTTTGATCTTTTGGCTGATTTCAGGCAAGTCGCTCTCCCCTTTCACCGGTTTGCATTCCCAACAAAGCCGTTCTATTTCGCTGTCTACCTGACTACTCTCAGAGTTCTGGTCCTGTCCAGTAGGAAAGGCCGAAGTACGGCTGGATAGTTTGATAAGGGGATGATTTCTGGTTTGATCTTGATGTTCAGGATCTCGGTAATGAAATTCCGTCGTCGTTCTATCCTCTTGAAGGTCTCGGGATACTTTGTCTCCAAGTCTTGTCGCAGTTCCTCGTCCGCCATGACTATCGTGTCTTCGAGATTGGTTCCGAACATGTCAGGGGCCGTCCTAGGTATCATATCCATTTGGATAGCCATGCCCGACTTGAGGACGCATTTCGAGTCCTTGTAGAATGGGGTGCTCATCCACTCATCGATATGAGTGAGATGACCCGGATTGAGAGCTAGCGGGAATCCCGTTGCATCCACCTTGTTCTGGATTTCTCCACCAGTTGCGCCTATACGCATCGACTCATACCAGTCAACCACCAGTGAGAAGTATGGAGCGCAAACTTCCTTTAAGTAGGAAGGCTGAATACCTGCTAACTCACTCGGGCCCTCAACCATGTAGCCTTGCCTACAAATCAAACTGCCCCACAAGCCTAGACCGGTTGTCAATGGATCTCCTCGTTCGATGGTTTTCATGGATGGACTCGGAAGACCGTAAGACGCTCTTCGTCCTGTAGACAGCATCACGTGACATGAAAGAGGCATTCCGTTGAATTTCATCAGCTGCACCGCTTCGTATTCTGTCATTCCAGGTTCGACCTTCTCTAACATTTCACGCACTCCTTCGGAAGCGACTATCGCAGCAAATTCAAATGTGGCGATTTGGTCGGCACTATTTGACGCGCGGAGCCCATAATCAGAATCCATGAGTATGTCGTTAGCGTTCAACACTACGCCGCTTGGCCCGACGATCTCTCGTAAGGAATCTGCTAAGTAGGACGGTATCTCAAGCGCATTTCTTGGATTTGCAAAGTCCGTTTCGGTGAAGTATTTCCAACCGACAACGCCGACTCTCATACTTTGTCGAATGCCCGCTTCCCTCATGAACAGGGTGAGCTCTTTCATCCTGTCTCGCGGCTGGCCAATAAGGGAGAAGCATTGGACAAGCACCTTTTCGACTTCGATTTGCAGGGCCGCATCCGCATACCCCCAACCTTCATTGCCTACCATGAGTGTGGAAACACCGTCTCTGGGGAGTACGAGTAAGGATTCTTCGAATCTCGGATCATATCCGCACAGAAATGTGATATTCGCGCTGTGCTCTCTATCACCATAAACAACCAGGGCGTCAAAGCGGTTCCTGTTCATGGCTTCTCTTGCGAGTAAGATTCGTCTCTCATACTCCTTGCGTGGAATTCTGGGCTCGATAACTGGCTTGCCGAAGTTGGGGACCACAATGCTGTCTAAAACAATCTCTCTCAAGAACTATCCCATTGAGTTGACTAGGAATAGTCCGAATGGGGGATAGACAAAAAAAGACTTCCGTTTGCTGTAACATGAAAATACACGATTACATGAGAGGAGTATAGAAAGAGACGTGTTCCTGCAATTACCGTCACGGTTGACATGCTGACGACAGGGGTTGATGTGCCGAAGATTGAAAATCTGTTTTTTCTGCGTCCTGTGAAATCGAGAATTCGGTTTGCGCAGATACTGGGCCGAGGGATCGGAAAATGCGTTACCTAGACTTTAGCAATATTGCGAGAATCAAAGAAAACAACGCGAAGGAGGTGAGTAAGAAAAATATCGATGACGGACTTCTCACGACGTCTAGCGGCATTCGATATGAAAGTCAATTATTATGACGTGATGCGATACGAAGTATTGGAGCGGTTGATGGGCTCCTCTCCAAGTCAGACTTCGTGAGTATTCATACGCCGCTTACTAAGGCAACTAGACGCTTGATAGGAGAGAGAGTTGAAGAGCATGAAAAAGAGTTCATATCTCATCAACACCTCTAGAGGTCAGGTTGTGGATCAAAAGGCGCTTGTAAGAGCTCTCAAAGAGAAATGGATAGCTTGTGTCGGTCTAGACGTTTTTGACGTGGAACCAATCCATCCTTCCGATCCCATGCTCGAGTTGGATAATGTCGTCTTGACGCCACATCTTGGTAGCGATACGATTGAAGCCAGAAGTAGAATGTCTCGAGAGGCAGCCCTCAACGTGCTAACAGTGCTCAGAGGTCAACGACCCAGGAACGTAGTGAATCCTAACGTCAGATCTCGAAACCAGTAGGCCCTTTCAAGTCCATACACGGATATTCAAGCAACAGGAAATTACGAAACTTACTGGCCTTTGATACGAACGCTGCTAGTCACAGATTATCGGCTGGAAGCCGCATACTCGACAGCGAAGAAGATTCTGTCTGTTTCTATTAGTTGATTCACTAATAGTTACGGTGCAGGGATTATTCCAGCCTATGCAATGTGGACGTTATCGGCTTTTGGAAGAAGTAGAGCAGCAAGCAGACGTAGATGGTTGGGTTGAGAATGCTGAACAACCGACACGAACAGAGCCGAATCTGGTTAGTCTTAAATACCTAACGCGACAACTAAATTTAGGTTAGTTCATTGTCTAACCCAACTGAGGCAAAGGCTCCGGTGTTCCTGCGAGAAGCAACAGGACTCGTCAGGGCGCTTAGTTTTAGGGATCACTTTCTTATGTCGCAAGGGATGGTCCTACTGATTAACGGTTTCGTGGCGACCGTTTTATTTGCCCCATACTTCTTCCCTGGGGCCAACTTGTACGTCGCCTTCGCGCTGGGCGGTATACCTCCGTTCTGCATGGCGTACGTGTATGGGAAGTTAAGCGCAGGCATGCCCAGGAGCGGAGGCGATTATGTCTGGTCCGCTCGAATAGCGGGGCCACTCTACGCGACGATTCAAATGATCTTCATTGTTGCGAGTCTGGTCTACTTCAACGCGTTCAACATATGGCAAATGTTCTTTATTGCTCTTGGAGCGGGATTTTTCGGTGTGGGAGCTGCTCCAAGCGTTCACAGTACCTATCTCACTCAGCTTGGGATCCAGCTGACTCAGGTCACGTGGGGTTTGCCGCTATCGATGGTCATGATGATCGTCATCATTCTGATTGCGATTTTAGGAATCCGTGTCTATCAGAAGTTTTGCCTCGTCGCTGTTCCACTATACTTTGCGGTCACACTTGTCTTCTGTGTTGGCATTCTGATGATCAATCCTTCTTCAGTCCAACCAGCTTTCGACAGTGCGATGCGTTTCGCGGGATACAACATCACCTATAGCTCGGTACTCGCGCAGACTACTTCCGGCGGTTTTCCTGCCACTTCATTCAACTGGGGTAACACGCTTCTGGCAGCTGTCCCTTGGGGATTCCTTACCTACGTACTATTCAATTTTAGTTCCTATTCCGCAGGAGAGACGAAGAATGTCAAGTCAAGTATTTACAACGCCTACATGTTATCCGTAATCGTGACCATGGTCGTCCTCGAGCTAATGACATGGATTGTTTACTCGACGTTCGGTACTGGTTTTCTCAATTCATTGGCTTACGTGGCCGGGGTAAATTCATCTGCTTTCCCGGTTAGTCCATTCACGAATTTCCTCCTCGCGCTTGTTAATCCTGCCGCGGGAGCATTCGTCGCCGTGGGATTGTTTTTGGGTTGGATGATAAACTCTACAGGACTCATCATCTATTCATCTCGCATGCTTTTCGCCGCGTCGATGGACCGCGTGCTCCCAAGCCGTTTGGGTGACGTAGACGAGAGGTTCCACATTCCATGGGTGGCTACTCTTGTGGTGGGGGTAATATGTGGAATCTATCTGTACGTTTACTGGGCTTATGGTGCGATTGCGTCGATACTTAATGCGTCTATTACGGTTCCAATCGGACTCGCTCTTCCTCTCTACGCGGCGTTTCTCTTCCCCATCGTCAAACCTGACCTGTACAAGCGCCTCTTCGGTTCGATGAAAGGCGCTAAGACACTATCTTTGGCCGGTTTTGTTGGAGGTACAGGTTTCGCGATTTACGCATTCTGCGAAACAAGTCCGCTCGTGAGTGGAGCTTTCTTAGGCGCGAGCATATACTTGGCATACGAAGTCGTACTAGTATTAGCCCTTGTTAGTGTTGGAATCTACTTACTTGGAAGACGTAGAATTAAGAATGCTGGAATAGACCCGTCACGTATCTTCTCAGAAATACCACCAGAATAAATTAAAAATTCAGTGAAGTACGTACTGCTGCAACTCGACTAGTTGCCGAGGATTCGCCGAGGAACGCAAACGCGTTACCCAATCCGATCGCGTCGACTAGAAGATCTAGTGGTTTGGATCCCGATCATAAGGAACTCGGCGTAGCTCTCGTAGGAGCTGGATTCATCAACTCAGTTCATGCGAAAGCATGGCTTTCTGTAAGAGATGCAGAGATTGTAGCAATCTGCAGTCCAACTGCCGAGAACGCAAACAAATTAGCCGCTGTTTGCAGAGATATGGGCATAGGAAGACCAAAAACATATTCTGACATCCGCGAAACGGTTAACGATCCACGCGTAGATGCAGTTTGGGTATCATCGCCCAATTATGTGAGATTATCTACCATTCGCGCCATTACCGAGGAAGTTCGTGAAGATCGGAGCAACGTGCGAGGCATTGCATGCGAAAAGCCACTGGCCACTTCGATCAAAGATGCGAAGGAAATGTTGAAGCTTGTAGAAAGCGCAGGAATTCTGCATGGGTATTTGGAGAATCAGGTCTTTGCACCTTCACTGACACGCGGTAAGGAGATCGTTTGGAAATTTGCAAGGGATACGGGGCGACCATACTTAGCTAGTGCCGCCGAGGAGCATGGCGGTCCACATTCTGCATGGTTTTGGGTACCACAGATATCCGGCGGAGGTGTGGTGTTAGATATGATGTGTCACAGCCTTGAAGCTTCACGATTCATGCTCACGAGCCCAGACGAAACCAGAGAGCAGTTAAGGGTTCAGACGGTCTCTGGAGAAATTGCTTCATTGAAATGGACGCGTCCGGAATATGTGGAAGAGCTAAAGAAGAGCACTGGTGGACGAGCGAATTATTCCGACTCTCCCGCAGAAGACTTTGGCAGAGCTACAGTAACCTTCGAAGCTGCAGACGGGAACACGGTTATAGCTGATACATCTGTACTCTGGTGTTATACCGGCCCGGGAGTACGACTTATTCTCGAACTGCTCGGTCCTGAATACTTCATGAGCGTTAACAGCCTGCAGCCAGATCTTCATGTCTTCTCCAGTAAGAACGTCAAATCCAAGTCAGGAGTCTATTTTGTCGAAAAACAAGCCGCTGAACAAGGGCTGATGCCAACGGTCGCTGACGAATCATTTACCTATGGTTTCCAAGCAGAAGATCGCCACATGGTCCAGAGCTTTCTCCAGAACAAGATGCCCATGGAGAACTGGCACGATGGTCTAGCCATATTGGAAATCATCATGGCCTGCTATTTGGCTGCCGAGAAGGGCAGACGATTGAAGTTCCAGCCTGGTTCATTCGACGACTATGTTCCTCAACCCGCGAGAGGTAAGTGGAAGCCAGCGCAGAATTTTATTGATACAGGAAGCTAAGTTTTTCTTTCCTTCAAGTGAGTTTGACGAAGATGTTGAAAGGCTTAAATACGTTCCGGAGATTTTTTTTCGCATGGTCCATATTTTTATGATGTATAATGTCATGCCCGGAAAAATGGAGGCATACAGAAAGCACTCACGGACAACCGACCAGCCAACATTGAAGATGCAACCCGGAATCAGAAACTTCACAGTCTACGAGATCAAGGGAGCTCAGAGCGGGACGTCACCTTACCAGATTGTTGAAGACATCGAAGTGGATAGCTGGGAGGCTTTCCTGAAAGTTGCAGCCTCTGACGCCGGTAAGAAACTCGGTGAGATGTGGAAGATGTATTGCGATGAGGCTTCCCAAATTACCGTCTTCGGAGATCCGATCTGAATTCTGCTGTCTGTGCGTTACTAGAACCGTTCCCCGTTCGTTCGTTCAGCGGGATGGTTTGCGTTCGTAAGCGGCAGCGATAATTGTCTTTCTACGCTTCCATCGAAGGACTGACACATGTGAGTAGCATGCTCAGACTCTTACGTTAAATGGAAAATGGGAAATATGATCGGTTACATCCCTATAGCCAGGAATGGGGGTGTCTGAATGCGCGCTAAGATTGGGGTCTGGGGTGTTGGTCGGATTGGGCTCGTGCACGCACGGAACGTGGCCAGTTCTGAAAGAGCAGAGCTGGTCGCGATAGCGGACCCTATTAGGCAACTGGCTGAAAACGCGGCTAAGAGGTTCGGAGTTCGAGCATATGCAAGCCCTTCGGAAATGTTGAGGGAGGAATCTGTGAACGGAGTTATAATCGCCACTCCTACGAAATTGCACGCTCAACATGTAAAGTTGGCTTCGAACGCTGGCGTAGCCATTCTCCTTGAAAAACCAATTGCACACGCTATGAAGGAAGCTGACTTAATCGTCTCGGCCGTTAAACGCTCGCGAGTGAAGTTTATGATTGGGTTCATGCGACGTTGGGATGCTAGCTATCAAAAGGCAAAGCACAGTATAGTTAATGGTTCGATAGGAAAACCGATTTTGATAAAAACTTGTGCGAGAGATCCATCCCCACCCCCAGAGGATTACATAAGACATAGCGGAGGCATCTTTGTGGACCAAAGCATACACGATATCGATATCGCACTTTGGCTGATGAATAGCAAGATTAAGACCGTTTCAGCTACAGGGAAAACGCTGGTATACCCTCAATTCGCAAAATACGAAGATTATGACAATGCGGTAGCTGTTCTTGAATTCGAGTCGGGTGGACTTGGAATAATTGAGGGCAGTCGTACGTCAAAGTATGGATATGACTTAAGGACTGAAGTTCTGGGTAGCCGAGGAGCAGTTAGCATTGGCAACCTCAAGAATGATTCAACTGAGCTATGGACCAGTCAAGGCGACATGAAGGGGCGATACCCTTGGTTCTTAGAAAGGTTCGACGAAGCATATAGAAAAGAGAGTCGCGGCTTTTGCGACTACATCTTAGACGGAGGCAAGTCGCCCGTCTCAGCCGATGAGGGGAAAGCAGCGCTACAGGTGGCAATAGCAGCTAGAACTGCGGCCAAGACGAATAGAATCGTCTCGATTCCACCCTGATGATTATTAGGACTGATAGGAATCATGTGTCTCGTTGTCCGTACCCTTCTAAGGATAGGCTGAGTCTAACGGTTTTCTTTCGAAGAGAACAGTGCATCGAGGTGACTAAAACGGCTCATTTCTTGACGTTTTTCTGAGTTGGCCTAACTTATGCCTAAAGGTAGTCGTTTACTGAATGTTTTAACTGGTATAACTTGGCTTTCTCGAAATTCTTGCCCTTCACTTCAAGCGGTTTCGTTGCATCGAAACCAACCTTTGTTGTCTTCCTGGTTTCTGGGTCCGCTGAGGGGTCTAGGGAGGATCCTGTTTCTCCAGCCTTGATTACGAGTCCGCGGTCACCTTGGAAACGTGTTGCAAAGGTCCATTCTACGTCCATTGGGTCGGTGGGGTCGATGTCTTCATCCACGATCAGCACATGCTTCAAGGAGGCGTGGCCTCTGAAGGCTGCCTCAATCGCCTTCCGCCCATCATCCTCCCCCCTTTTCCGTATCTTCACAATCGCATGGAGCCACGACGCCCCCCCGGGCGTGATGAACACATCGGCGCAGTCACATACTTTGGAAACCTCCCGGTAGATTGTAGGTTCGCGTGGCGTGCCCATCAGCACCTTATGTTCTAGGCCGCCGGGGACCAGTGCATGGTAAATTGGCCGTTCACGGTGGTATACGTGGTCTACTTTCACGACGTGTTGTGAGCGAACTAGGTCGTAGGTTTCGGTTAGGTCGATGAAGGGGCCCTCCTCATGCATCTCACCAGTAATCCTCCCAACGAGCACGAATTCGGTTTCCGCTGGGACGTAACAGTTAGCTTCAGCGCACTTGGCGACCTGTAACGGTTCGAGGCTATTTGCGATCTCAAGTTCATCCGTCCCCAATTCAACGGAGCAGGCCCCTGCCAGGAGAACGTTCGGGGCGTTTCCAATGCAGATTGCAATCGGGAGGTCGCCTTTGCTTTTCTCTAGAAAAGTGTGCAGGTGCCGCGGAACGATCCTTATCGCCAATTCGTCTTTGCTAATCTGCATCAGGCGGTGGAAGCTGACGTTCTGGCCGATTTCAGGGTGGCGTGCGATTACAACTGCCGAGCTGATGTACTTGCCCCCATCCTTCTCCGCGTGTAAGAGAAGCGGTAAACGGTTCAAGTCCACCTGCTTTTCCAAAATTTCGAAACATGGAGGGTTGTCGGCCCGTTGCGGCTTAGTTGGATGTTCAATGGCTGCGAGTAGCTTTGCAACAATTTGGCTAGGTTGAATGTTCAAGTATTCGGCTATGAGACTGCGGGATGCGCAGATGTTCGCGGCAACAGGAATCTCAGACCCCTCTACGTGGAGTAGGATTGGTTTCGGTTCTAGTGCTTTGATGAAAGCTGAGGCTTCGAGGTGACTTGAGAGGGGTTTCTTGGCTTCGGTCAGTTTCCCATTAGCCCTAAGCTTTTCAACCCATTTTCTGAAGTTCAACCGGCCCATCTCTTGTAGAGCTCCGACTCAACGCCTAACACATCTAACACTTTCCCTACCACATGATCCACCATATCGTTCACCGTTTTGGGTTCATGGTAGAAACCGGGGCTGGCGGGTAGAATCACTGCGCCCAACCTTGCAAGCTTAAGCATATTCTCCAAGTGAATCGCGCTGAGCGGCATCTCCCGCACAACAAGAACCAACCTCCGCTGTTCCTTAATCGCCACATCCGCAGTTCGGCAAATCAAGTTGTACGCGTACCCGTAAGCGATGGCGGCAATGGTCTTCATGGAGCAGGGGCAGACAACGACCGCATCAGTCTTCGCTGAACCTGAGGCGATGTCAGCGTCGATGTCATGTTCCGTTAGCAGCCTACCGTGGCCCTCCAACCGTTTCAACCCGTCCCGTGTCTCCGATGCTAGAACCCGTTTCGCGGCGTCCGATACGATGATTGTTAACTCAGTTCCAACTTTAGCTAATTCTGATGCGAGGCTCACGCCATAAACAACGCCTGACGCACCAGTAACCCCAAGAACAACTTTCAACCATGAACCCCGACCGCGAAGAAAATCAAACTCGACCGGCTTTAAGCAGTGGGCCTGTTCTCCAACAATGAAACTGAAGAAATTTTCCTTGCGAATTTCCTTAGGAGGTTCCGTAACAATCAAATTCAGAACACAACGGCGGGACGCATGTTCATGCAAACCTTCAAGCATTACCTTTGGTACTTTCTGTTCTGCTTTTGGTTTTCATAATCCCCTAGCATTGTCCGTAAAGAAAATTAGCCATAGGTGAATATTCTCAGCTCTCGTCGGTTACCCGGATATTGTCGTTGCCTTGACAGGCTTTCCAGCGATAGCTCTTTGCAGTCTTTGGGGATTGTTGAGGTTTATTATCATGACCTTGATGCCCGCTCTCACAGCCGGCAAGATTTCAGTAAGCTTCCCTCTCATTCCTCCAGAAGCATCAGGCACATTTGCCGGCCCAGCCTTCTCCGCCCACTTTTGGAGCCCCACGATGTCTAGGGTTGAGATCAGTCTTGCTTTGTGATCGAGCTTCGGATCTGCCGTAAACAGTCCATCAACATCAGTTCCGAAAATGATAGTGCGAGCGTGAAAGGCCATGGCCAAGTTAACTGCGATCTGGTCTCCAGAGACTACGCTTGCGCCAAGCGAAATGTCTTGAACTATATCGCCTCCAATACACGGAACGAGACCAAGTTTAAGCATGCTTGATATTATTTCAAAATTCTGTGAAACGATTCTTCCCCCGTCGGCCATCAGACAGCTTGATGCAGCGACTGGGGCAACAGGGATGTGCTTTTCGGCTAAGATCGAAACCGTCTCGCTTTCCAGCTTGAGAAGAGAGGCTTTAGTTTTGGCATACCCGATTAACTGCCGTTGGGACCTAATGGGGCCTATGAGGTTGTATTTCTTAACTAGGATATGACCGAACGATCCCGCTCCATGGACGAGCAGGTAATCCCGGTGATCTGCAAGGACTCTTGCCGTCGACGCGATCGTATTTCGCTTGATGACGAAGAGTCTTGCTTTGTCAGTAATGGCAGCGCCTCCGAGTTTAATTACGATCAATATGCTGACCTAGTTTCCCTATCCTATGATGTTCGGATAGTTATCTTTGTTATCGCGCGGTTGTGTTACCGTAAGCGTTACCGGTCCATTCTGTTGAGGTGTACTGGTGCCCTGTGAATTGCGCGCTGATCTGTGACACGGGTGCGTGGAGTTAGGAGGGTTTAGTGGTGCCCACACACAACTACGAGCCAGCGTCCTTCGTGTCAGCTCTTAAACTTGCAGGGGTCTCGCGATAGCCTCCTTTCTGACGGGTTTGGAAGAGCCTGTCCTGGTTTATGAAAGCTTCAATACCTAACAACCATTATCAGATGTGAACATCGCTAAAGTATACGCTGACAATAGACATTCAATCGACTGTCACCAACTGCTAGCACATGGGTCGAGCGAACTATTCCCGTTACAAGAGTTATCCACTTGGAGAAATACCCGTGACGTTTTCAATCCCAAGTTCTAAAGGTAAGTAAGTGCGTCTGCTTGGTGATTGCCGATGGCTAAGAGTTCTGAAATTTCGGGATTCTATAAGCTCACCGTTGCTGACCGGGTAAAAGCAGTCGGGGAATTCGCTGGACTTAACGAGGAAGAGAAGGCTTCGCTTCAGAAGCCAGGTCCCTTAGAGTTTGATGTTGCGAATCGCATGGTTGAGAACGTCATCGGCGTAATGCCCGTCCCGATGGGCGTCGCAATGAACTTTCTAATCAACGGCAGAGAGGTTATTGTTCCAATGGCGATCGAAGAGCCGTCGGTTATAGCGGCCGCCAGTAACGCGGCTAAGATGGCTCGGGCCAAAGGGGGATTCCAGGCCACAACGACCGACCCGATCATGATTGGACAGATTCAAGTCGTGGGAGTTCAAGACGCGTACAGGGCCAGATTTGAAATTCTAGCACAAAAAATGGAACTCTTGAAGCACGCCAACGCGCAAGACCCTGTCCTAGTATCCCTAGGCGGCGGAGCTCGAGACTTGGAAGTTCGGATCATTGACACTTCCCAAGGAAGGATGGTGATAGCTGAAATATTGGTCGACTGTCGTGATGCGATGGGAGCAAATGCTGTCAATACGATGACCGAAGCAGTTGCCCAACTTATTGAGAAGATCTCGGGAGGACGGGTCTATCTGCGGATTATATCCAACTTAGCCGTGAAGCGACTAGCCCGTGCCAAAGCAACTTTCCCGAAGGAAGCGCTCGGTGGAGAGGAAGTTGTCGACGGAATCGTGAACGCATACGCTTTTGCAGCTGCAGACCCTTACCGATGCGCAACGCACAACAAAGGTATCATGAACGGCGTCACCGCTGTTGTCCTCGCGACAGGCAACGATACCCGAGCCATCGAAGCCGGTGCTCACGCATACGCTGCTAGGTCCGGCCACTACACCTCACTCACATCATGGGAAAAAGACGCTAACGGCGACCTAGTAGGAACTTTGGAAATGCCTATGGCTGTGGGAATCGTTGGCGGAGCGACCGCATCCAACCCAATTGCGAAAATCGCCGTGAAAATTCTTGGGATAAAGACTGCAAGGGACTTGGGAGAGGTGATTGTCTCGGTTGGTTTGGCCCAAAACCTAGCCGCCCTGCGGGCTCTGTCGGCCGAGGGTATCCAACGCGGGCACATGGGTCTGCATGCGCGGAACGTAGCAATAAGCGTAGGCGCAAAAGGCGATCTGATCGATAAGATTTCGGCGCGTATGGTTGCTGAAAGAAAAGTAAGAGTGGACCGTGCAAAGGAGTTACTGGAAGAGTTCACTAAGCGTTAGCTGGAGATGGCGGCGTCTCAACTTCTACCAGCATCTCGATGCGGCGAATCTTCGGAATCGCATCCTTCTCCATCCACTCAGAAATGGTATCGTACATCTTTCTGTAATACTTCTTAGTCGCGTGCTTTACGATTCCGAGGCGCTCCATCCGGCGAATATAACGCCACTTCATGCTCCTCGAAATCTTGTCTCCCATTAGGCGGTCGACATCAACCTTCTTGAAGACCTTGGGTAGGTGTGCAAATGTTCCAACAATTTCTTTGGGAAAGGCAGTTAACGATTCTTTCGAAAGTTTTCGTTTGCCGCGAGATTCAAGTCCGCGCATCCTGGTATCATTTACTCTCAAAGCATACCCTTCCAATGGGGCCTTACGGTTTTGATATCATAAAAGTCTTGTGAACCACTGTTTTCGCATCCATCCAATCGGCGCGTTCGTCACAAAGATCCAACCACGAAAGCGAGCAGGCCGAACGTCATCCATAGGAGGACGTACTTCTTGCTACGCTTTGCATTCCCGGGGCTAGGGTTACTCAAAATAGAGTATGCGGTCAACACAAAGCCAAGGTCGCATATTACGATTAAGGGTATGTAGTAGTAGGTAACCAAGCCGAATAATGGCGGTAGAGCGCTTAGAGCGACGGCCGCTAGGAAGAGCGCGGCGCCATATTTCCCAGCAATCGCGTTTCCTTTTGTTACGGCAATTGATCTAACCCCTCTTGACGTATCCGCGGGAACATCAACGATGCCTTTCATAATTTCCCGCCCTACGCTTGAGAGGAAAGCCAACAAAGCGAATATGGCGAGAGACCAATTCAGGCTAGCAACAGCGACCCCACCATACACGAAAGGTATCGCAACGTTTGTGCTCACTAAGATGTTGCCAAGAAGACCGGTCTTCTTCAGCCTCGCACTATAGGAAATCATAATCACCAAGCTTAGCAGTGCGATCAAGAGAGTTGGAAACCCAGTTTTCGAGGCTGACAGAAGCCCGAGGGATCCTAAGATCGCAGCAAAAGAGAGCGCCTCCCTCGTGCTAACGACGCCCGAAGGTAGGGGTCGTTTCGGCTCTTTGATCAAATCAATTGCGCGGTCAAAATAATCGTCCACTACCACTGACGCGGCCAAAAGGAAGAAACCAGCCATGAAACCATTGAACGCAGCCCTGGCGGGAACAATTGAAGAAGACATAATCTCACCCAGTAAGACTGCGAAGCCTATCATCACGCAATTAGGCAAGCGCATCATAGTTAGGAGTCCAACGATCTTCTGGACCGTGGAATAATTCGCGTTCGACTGCAACTCTTTCGGGCCTACTTCATAATGCGTGACCAACTCTCTCTAACCCACCATTTTAATAGTATCACGCCCAGTCTGAGCAACAATCAATCTCTCTCAACACTCCAAGATGGTGCGTGACTCATCCCTTGTCCGAAATCAAGATCGGGACCGTAGAGAATCATCTACTGACTGTGATTAAAGAAAAAGGAGTTGCTCACCTAACCCTCTTCGACCCAGAAAAACTAACGCCGTTTGCCGCCAAGAGACTAGCTTCCGAGGTTAAGAAGGCTGGTACAGCCGCGGCCATGGTCGGAGGTTCCACATCAACCTCAGTCTACGAACTCGATGCAATTGTCAAGGCGATCAAGACATCCGGCCTTAAAGTAATCCTTTTTCCGAACGATGTTGCGGGGTTGAGCCGGAATGCCGATGCCGTCTTCTTCATGTCCCTACTGAATTCAATAAACCCATACTATCTCTCGGGAGCCCAAGCGCTTGGCGCTCCACTAGTGAAGCGGTACCGCATCGAACCTATTCCGCTGGCGTACTTGATTATTGGGGAAAATGCTGGAACAGTAGGTTTTGTGGGTAATGCGAATCCCATCCCCTACGACAAGCCCGAGCTGGCCGCGATCTACGCTCTGGCCGCTGAATATCTCGGGATGAGATTCGTTTACCTTGAAGCCGGCTCAGGCGCGAGACATACCGTCTCGCCGGAAATGGTTTCAGTGGTGCGGAAGACTTGCCGCATGCACATCATAGCGGGCGGAGGCATTAGATTACCCTCGCAAGCCGTAAAACTTGTGAAGGCAGGCGTCGATGTAATTGTTACGGGTACGATTGCGGAAAAATCGTCTGTGAGGAAGCTGCGCGAGATAATCCGAGCCATACAGTGACAGTTGGCAAGGTTAGCCGCTTGGCGCATCCCTCCTCCAAACGCATCAGCGGTACGACACCTTACTACAACATGATTAGACGCGTAGCGTTTCCTTCGACGAAGACGATTGTTCTAAGCTCCGTTCTGTTCACGACATTAGGAACCGGATTATCCTTCCTACTATCAAAGGGTACTGCCGCTTCGTTCCTGTTCGGCATCGTTTGGGGACTAGTTGCCCTAACCATACCTGCATTCGCTTCGGACCTCATCCTCTATTTCACGATAATGAAGAAGGATCCATTATTCTACCTCAGGCGCTGTCTCGCCCTCTCATTATTCACGACAATCATGATGGTGATACTATTTCTACTCGGCGCGATCATCTCCGTCATAGATTCAAGATTCATCTTTCCCGACTTCGCGGTCATCGTAGGGCTGTTTGCTGTTATTCCGCCGAGGGCCCTGACAGTCTTTTCAATGTCGAGGACCAGCTTCGTTAGGAGGCTGGTGTTCACGCTCGTCGAGCCATGCTTAATGGCGCTGTCAGTGATCTTTGTCTTCGGCCTTCCGGCAGGGCGCATGCTTACAGGCCTGCTGCTTGCCTCAACTGTTGGCCTGACGTTCGCTTTCGCATTGATCTGTACGATTGAATTGAGCGGTCGCAAGGCCATCGGGTTCTCTCCGATTCGAATGTTTCGCGCTTTCCTGACTGATTGGCTGGAAGGGCAGAACGAGGAGCTTGAATCGTATCTCTACGAACTTGGTGTGGAAACCGAGATAGATGCGGCCACGTTTGCATTTCGGCGGAGAGGAAGCAAGGATATCAAGGGAATCATTCTAGTATCAACCTTACATCCCGGCCCCTTTCTCAATGTGGGTAGCAGCGTTCTGCCGTACCTATTCGGATCTCTAGTTCAAAGGACGTTTCATGCTGTCGCATTAGTTCCACACGGCGTGTCTGGGCATGAGCTGAACCTCGTATCACAGGAACAGAACGAACGGGTCATAGAATGGGTCTTTACTCATCTCGAAAACACGACTTACTACAGGGGGGCCACGCCTGTCGAGAGAACGGAGAACGAAATAGCGACGGCGACATCGCAGGTTTTCGATGGATGCGCCCTAGTGACAATGACTACATCACCCCTCGACATGGAAGATGTCCCGTCCGAACTAGCAAACAACCTGTCCGGGCTAACACACGGCAAATTCCGCAGCCTCGCCTTAATAGACGCTCACAACTGCCTAACTGGCCCCGCAACTATGACTCCTCAAAAGGTGGGGGCTCTACAGGAGGCGGCCTTGGCTTCGTTACAGATCTCCTCGGAACAGCAACCAAGAAGCTTCAAAGTCGGAGTGGCCCATAAGACCCCTAAGAGCTTCACATTAAAGGAAGGGCTCGGGCCAGGCGGAATCTCAGTCGTTGCAATCGAGGTTGACGGGAAGGTCGACGGAAACCGGTTTGCCTACATAACGATCGACGGGAACAATATGATTAGGGGGCTAAGAGAAGAGATTCTGAAGAGTGTCAAACGAGTAGGGTTTGATGATGGAGAAGTGATGACAACCGACACGCACATGGTCAACGGAGTCGTATCCGCACGTTTGGGTTATCACCCCATAGGCGAAGCCGCTTCAAAAGACCACATGATTGAGGAAGTCACCACCGTTTGCCAGGAGGCAATGAATAACTTGGAAGAAGGAGAAGTCGGCGTGATCTCGGGCCAGATTCCAGTTACAACACTAGGTCAGAAATCACTAAAACGAGTAATGGGCACGGTCTACCGTATATCGAAATTAACCGCGCTCACACTCTTCCCAATGGTCGTTCTAATCACGATCCTATCACTGCTATTCCTGGTGTGACCATGATCCCTCCTGTACCACACGACTCACATTACATGCAACTTCCACGGGAAGTTCTAATTGGCAACAATGTCGCCTCCCTAGTCGGAGAGACGCTCACAAGGCTCGGTTTTCATGGACCAGCACTTCTGGTTACAGGTGAGAAGGTAATCTCCATCGCAGGGGACACGGTCCTAGAATCATTGAAAGCACGCGGCTTCAAAACGGAAACAATGACCGTTAAGAGCTCCACAACCGAGGAAGTTACCAAAGTAGAGAACAAAATCCGTGAGATGAAGGCCGACGTAGTCGTCGGTGTTGGCGGTGGTAAAGACATCGACGTAGCCAAGCTCAGCAGCATGAGAGCGGGCACTCGATTCCTAAGTTTACCAACCGCCGCCTCACATGACGGCATCACTAGCCCGCTTGTTTCGATGAAAGGCATGGATCGCCCCTATTCCTACGTTGCCCATTCTCCGATCGCCATCGTCGCAGACACCGCTATCATCGCCAAGTCACCATACCGGCTAATCGCGAGTGGCTGCGGGGATGTGGTTGCAAAATACACTGCCGTGCGGGACTGGAAGCTAGCCCACCGAATAAAGAACGAATACTACGGAGACTACGCAGCCGAACTTGCTCTGATGAGTTCACGGGTTGTGATTAAAAACGCGAGCAGTATTCGGGTGATGTCCGATTCAGGAGTGAGAACCTTGGTGGAAGCGTTAATCAGTTGCGGGGTAGCGATGAGTATAGCAGGCTCAAGCCGACCTTGCAGCGGAGCAGAGCACCTCTTCAGCCACTCACTGACCATGATCGCCCCGAAACCAGCTTTGCATGGTGAACAGTGCGGCGTCGGCACAATCATGTGCGCATATTTGCATGGAGCAAATTGGCAGCTGATCAGGGACTTCCTTCACAAAATCGACGCTCCCACAACCGCAAAAGAATTGCAAATTGAACCAGAGTACATACTGAAAGCGCTAACCATGGCGCACACCATAAGGCCCGAACGTTACACAATTTTAGGAGAAAGCGGCCTAACTCAAGATGCCGCCCGCAAAGTTGCAACGACCACCGGCGTGATAGAGTAAGGGGTAGAAATCTTACTGAGAGCAAGCCAAATGCCCACCCCCAACATCGACGAGAAAATCAGGAAAGCGGCAGTTCTAAACGCGATCAAACATAATGGAAACGCAGATCCTGGTGCTGTACTGGGAAATCTTCTCGGGGAAAACAACGACCTAAAGCCGAAAGCAAAAGAGCTCATGACATCGGTCCGACGTATCGTTCAGGAAGTCAACTCAACAACGCTAGGACAGCTGAATCGAGAAGCGTCCGAGAAATGGCCGGAGGAACTAGTGAAGGAAAAGCCGGAAGAAGAAAGAAAGCTCCCCCCACTCCCCAATGCGGACAAATATTCAACGATAGTGACTCGTGTAGCGCCCAACCCTGACTTTGTACTTCACATAGGCAACGCGCGCGCCGCGATCCTCAGCCACGATTACGCTCGAATGTACAAAGGCAAATTCATAGTCAGATTCGAAGACACTGACCCCCGACTCAAGAAAGCCCAGCTACAATACTACGGCATCATTCGAGAGGACCTGAGATGGCTAGACTGCGGTTGGGACGAAGAATACATCCAAAGTGATCGGCTTCTAAACTACTACAAAATCGGGAGAACTCTCCTTGCGAAGGAAGTAGCTTACGTATGCGAATGCCAACCAGACCGATGGCGCGAACTTGTCAACAGCAAGACAGCATGCCCAGATCGGGAGCTAGGTATCGCGAAGCAGATGGAAAGATGGGAGAAGATGTTGAATGGAAGTTATGCTGAAGGCCAAGCCGTCTATAGAGTGAAAACTGATCTGAACCATCCGAACCCTGCCGTTCGGGACTGGCCCGGATTCCGAATTGTTGACACAACCAAGAACCCTCACCCACGTGTAGGTTCGAAATTCAGAGTATGGCCGCTGTACAATATGGCGTCAGGGGTGGACGACCACGAGCTTGGAATAACCCATGTGATTAGGGGAAAGGAACATTTGACCAACATGGCTCGCCAACTGTTCATGTACCAGCACCTGGGCTGGCACTATCCCGACGCTCTCCACTTCGGCAGGTTGAAGGTCGAAGGAATGAACCTGAGCAAATCGAGGATGATGAGAGCACTCGACGAGGGAGAATACGAAGGAGTTGACGATCCAAGGCTTGGAACCCTCGCAGCACTAAGAAGACGGGGCTACAACCCACAGACCATTAGGCAGCTAATGTGGGACGTAGGACCCAAACCTGTAGACGTGACTATAAGCTGGGACAACATCAACGCCATGAACCGAAAGATAATCGACCCAACCTCTCACCGATACTACTTCGCCCCAGACCCAATACGGACGAAAGTAAGCGGCGTTAAAGAAAGCAAGGATATACACGCCCCACTCCATCCACAACATCCGGAAATGGGCAGTAGGACTCTAAGGTTGCAATCCCACGATGGAACGTCTACCCTCATTCTGGCCGGGAGCGACAGAACACTTCTCGTATCCGGCAATGTCGTGCGTTTGATGGGGCTCTTCAACATGCGCCCCGTCGGCTTCTCGAATGGAGAGCTGAGAGGAGAATGCGTTGGCGAATCAATTGCGAAAGCCGAAAATGTCCCGATACTGCAATGGGTGCCCGACGAGCAGAAGCTACCACTAACGGTTGTGATGCCGGACGCGACCCAAAGCAATGGATTCGCTGAGGAGGGGCTTCGCGCTGAATCTGTCGGATCAGTAATTCAGTTTGTAAGGTTCGGGTTCGGAAGGATCGATGAGATTAAGGCAGATAAGGTAACCGTGTATTTCGCACACGAGTAAGAAAATTATCCACGGAGCAGTTGAATGTCAAACATTCAGAACTCAATCGAGAAAGAAGAGCTATGGAACGCCCTTGTCGATACCGCACACGCTCTCATCATGTACAAGAACCATAAGCGATACGTTCAGGAAGTGATGCTCAAGGAAAGACCGGACATATCGCCGAAAGAACTAGCTATACGACTAAACATACCGCTAGGGGAATCCCTCGTGCTTCTCGCCGAAACGCGGGATCGAGAAAGCGAGGACGGGAAAGCAAAAACCCCAGCGGAGGAAGAGGGCAAGAGCGATGACCGAAGCCTCCTCGACTTCACTAGGTGAGGCCTGACAGAGTGCGACGGCGACCTCAGTATCATGATGGGCGGGTTACCGACCCATTGACTCAGCTGGTTATTCGTTCGTTTATGTAAACAAACACGGAATTACAACGAGAGTCAACCATTCATCTTTTCGATGTATGTCGAGCTTGGAGTCGACCTTTATATGAACCTGGGCGTACTACACAAATTCCGTGGTACATTACTGTGCTATCCTTGGGACGTTCGAATATCGGCAAATACCTCCCCCTAGCCATCGCCATTTTCTACGTTATCACAGGCGATTACACGACATTCTTCCGATACATACAAGCCATTCTGTAACTTCGGTACGGAGGCTCATCCCAGCCCCAGAGAAACATGGGAGTTATTCTCAGTTAATTCGAGGCCTGTAAGGGATGGCGTCCACCCTTCCTTTTCGGTGGAGTCCACCCTATGGAAAAACACGCCATTGACCTCTCTCTCACAGAAGATTCACACAGAACTTCGGCTTCGAGAAGATGAAAGCGAGCCCAGAAGCAATAACCTCAGCTATGCAGCTCTATTTCTCAGGCGAATCGCTACGGAACACTCAGAAGTTTCTAACACTTCGAGGCGTTCAAGCGAACCATGTGACCGTCTACCGTTGGATTACCAAGTATGTTAAGCTCATACAGAAATATCTAGAACAGATGAAGCCTCAACTCTCCGATACATGGAAGGCCGATGAGCTATTTCCGAAAGCCAAGGGGAACATAAAGTATCTCTACGCGCTCATGGACGATGAAACCCGTTTCTGGATAGCACAACAAGTTTCCGATACAAAGTACACGGCTGACATCACGCCACTATTCAGCGAGGGCAAGAGAATAGCCAACAAAGCCCCAACTGTAGTCATAACGGATGGCGCACCGAACTTTCACTCAGGAATAGAAGCGGAGTTTTGGCGAGAAAAGAAACAACTAGCCCTAGTTCACGAACAAGACATACGGTTCGACGGTCAAATCCACAACAATAAGATGGAACGCCTCAACGGAGAGATCAGAGACAGGGAAAAGGTGGTTAGAGGTGTCAAGAAAGCCGATAGCCCACTAATCAAAGGGCTCCAAATCTACCACAATTACGTGCGGCCTCACATGGGATTAAAGGGTGAAACCCCAGCAGAGAAGGCAGGCATCAAGATTGAGGGTCAAGACAAATGGCTGACGCTGATACAGAATGCAGCACGTATCAAATCTCATCCATTGGCGAAAACGTAGTTAGGGACCTTCCCTTCCATCTCTTTCGTGAGACTTGTATCAAGATTGAGCAAGTCTCGTTGACGACTTTCTTTGCTGTTTCTTCACTAATCCAGGGGCTTTCTCGATTTGTAGGGAGCGGGATTATCAAGCCGCTATCGCTACCGCTATCTTTCATCTCCTTTTGGAATTTGTCGTAGACTTTCTTGTAGTCTGCATCTAACTTCTGTGGCAAATGTGCAACGTAGTCTCCTTGATCGTGAACGTTCCATGCTTCGGTCACCAGTCCGTCAAGTAAACCCTTTTTCTCGGCCCAACTCAGAAGCTTGGCTAATCGAGTGTGCGGGTCTACTTTTACGCGAAACCCGTCTCTTGTGTTGGCGATGTGGAGGAGTGCCTCCATAGCTGCGCGGCACAGGATACAACTGGCAAGATAAGCCTCAGCATCAAGACACGCCACGGCCTCATGGTATAGATAGGCTGAGGGCCAAATCAACGAGTAGTAGTCGAACGTTCGCATCGAAAACCTCTCCCACGCTCCGCTTTTTGACAATGAAATCCATAATGAGCTAGCTTCCCATTGTCTTGAAGCTTGTCGGGATAGGTCATCACCCGTTGGTTAACAGTCCAAAACGGGTCTAGCCGTCACCCGTAGACTTACCAGAACCCGGGAGCGGGTACTGGTAACTTATTGTCGGGTAAAATGGGTTGTTAACTAGCGTCGGATGGCCGTTTTTTGGGCTTTTAGCTTGCGGTTATGTGACAGTGATTACTGCATTTTGGTAAGCAGTTTCTTCGGGAGTCATGACCATCTGCCCACCCGTTACGACGATGGAAGCTAGAGCGGTTGGTTGCCATGTTTGAGGGGTGGTAGGTGCGGTCAATGTGAAAGATACGGTGATAACACTGGGCGTGAGGTTTGACGCATTTGTTTCGGCAATGCAGACTGATTGGGACGAGGGAAGACCGGATTCTGAGGCAGGATAGCAATTAGTCGATCCTAGGATAGGATACGGGTTGCCGGTCTCCGTATGTGACATGAGTGCGACCAACAAAGATTCAGAAAGGAGAGGCTGTGTAAAGTCATACGATATCGTTATGCTGACAGTTACTGGCTGATCAGCACCAACACTGGTGGGAGCATTGACAGCCGTAATCTGAACTGTCCCATACTGAAAAGCAAACACACTCTGAGCAACTAATCCTAGAAGCACTAATGCCGTAAGAAGATAGGGCAGCAGAAGCTTATGCTGCATAATTACCGAAAGAACATGTCAGTTTCCGCAATAAAACACATTCGATAGCATACGGCATTTCCTGATAGACACATCATCCGTTAAGGAATTGCGAAAGATTCGCGCAATCTATAAAGCCCTCTACAGCAAGTCAAAAGTCGCAAGATACAACCCTGACAGCCACAATTTTCTCAAAAAAGACACGCCTTAATTCATTAAGGATGGCGTAGAGGAAATACCACGCCTTTTGGGATACACGCAACCACAGCCCGCAGCACTTCCAACTCCGACTCCATCTCCCTCTCCATCGTCATCACCTTAGATCAACTGACCTTTGACAGCTCGATTTTTTCGAGCCGACAACCTAGGACTTGGAATTTCCGCTCTAAGCCGACAGTGCTCTCCTGACGGGTTATCAGATTTACCACAACTATGGGCACCCACACATGGGACTAGATGGTAAGACACCTGCCGAAGCTGCAGGTATCAAAATTGAAGGAGAGAATAAGTGGCTAACTCTGATTCAAAACGCGAGCAAGAATAGGAATTGATACTTTCTTCCATGTCGGTAGACTATTCGACCATCTCGCCACTCTAATCGTCTACTCTCAGCCCGTTAGTTTATGGACTGCCTAACTGTGGTTCAGACGTGTAGCCTACGCTACTGCATTTGCTGCTGCTTGTGCCGCCTTCTGCTTCACTATGGCATCTGTAGTCCCAAGAGGCGCATTCACGTTAGGTGCACCGCCCTCCCCAAGAGGGGCCTCACCTTCACCAAGAGGGGCTTCAGTACCCCCAACAGGCGCGTGTACGTCACCAGTACCTAGAGGGGCCTCATTACCACCTATAGGGGCATCACCACCACCTATAGGGGCATCACCACCACCTATAGGGGCATCACCACCACCTAGAGGGGCGTATGTCAAGTAGCCTGCCGCCCCGAACATCGCCACGGCGCTAAACAATGACCCATAGAACGCTACTCCTGAATAGGACGTGGCAACGGGTGGATACTGGTTGACGGTTACGACGGTAGGGATAACTGTAGTTTCGTGCATTACTACCTGACCAACAACCACAACGGTTACGGAAACAACTGCAGTGCCAGCGCTTAGAGTACCCCGATAACCATAACCACCATGGTTGGCGGGTGGGCTATGGTGGGGCCCAGGCGCGGGAACCGCGAACACGCTGTTACTCAACATTAATGCAACGAAGAGAAATAGGACGACCGAAACCACAGGGGCATAGCGCAATCGCAAAACACTCAAAGCATTGCTCATGTTACCAGCAACTCTTATACCTATTCTATATGCCATACATATACCCATACCTATTATACCTGCCTAGTATACATCGTTTTTCATGAACCGAACTGCCACCATCCTCCTCATCATATTCGTATCCATCCCCCTCCTATTCATGTCACCCGGTGTTACTGGGCAGGGTGCGTCCACGACGATGAGTAGCACATCATCTACGACAACATCCCTAGCGACCATTTACTCAACATTCACGAGCACAGCCAGCTCCCAAACCAGCACTGGAATCTACAGAGCAACAGTCACCACCGCCCAAACCTCAACCAGTAATCTCACCCTAACCCAAGCCGCAACACTCTACACCTCCAACACGACGACAACGTCCTTAACCAACCCACAATCCACCAGCGAGACACAAGCGCCCCCGAATTCACTCATCAGCACCAGCACACTCATCATCGACGCTGCCGCCGCCATAATCCTCATCCTCGCAGTCTACCGCTACGCCAAAAGAAGAAGATCGAAGCAACCAACCGCAAAGTAACAGCGAGAAGAATCTAGGTTATCAACCGATTTTATCCACCCTTTCCCATCAACCGTAGACTATCCGTTACCGTTTGAAAACACTTTCAAAACAGAACCGTTTTTGACGAATGCTTCGGAATATTGTCCAGTTCATAGACAAGCGTTTTTCCATAGCACACAGGACTACTTCTTTGAATAATGGTTCACCAAACGGTTTTTGACAGCCCTAAACACCAACCAAGGACTTGACAGAGCCCGCTCCCGAAATTTTTATATACGGTTTTTTACCTGCAGTAACAAAAGTGATGATTTGACATGTCTAACCAACAGTCAATACCAGTTGTAATTTTGAAGGAAGGAACTCAACGGTCTACCGGTAAAGACGCACAGCGCAACAACATACTCGCAGCGAAAGTGGTTGCTGAAACCGTAAGAACTACACTCGGCCCGCGGGGCATGGACAAGATGCTTGTCAGCTCAATAGGCGACGTAGTGATCACAAACGACGGGGCCACGATCATGAAGGAGCTAGATGTCCAGCACCCGGCAGCCAAGATGCTCGTTGAAGTGGCCAAGACGCAAGACAACGAGGTGGGTGACGGAACTACTACCGCGGTGGTATTAACCGGCGAATTGCTGGACAAGGCGGAGAAACTTCTAGACAAAGACGTTCATCCGACCGTAATCGTGGAGGGTTACAGGAATGCGGCTGATAAGGCTCGGGAGATTCTCGACAGCCTAAGCGAAAAAATAGATCCTAACGACGCCGAAACACTCGGAAAAATCGCTATGACCGCTATGGGTACGAAAGGCGTTACAGGCGCAAAGGGCTACCTCGCGAAGATTGCGGTCGATGCAGCTCTCCTCGTGAAGGAGACGAGGGACGGCAAGACAAAGGTCGACGTAGACCTCGTTAAGGTGCTTAAGAAACACGGCAAGAGCCTTGAGGAGACAGAGCTCGTCAGGGGAATCGTGGTCGACAAGGAGATCGCTCACCCGCAGATGCCCAAGCACATCGAGAACGCTAAGATCGCATTGCTTAACGCGAAGCTCGAAATAGAGAAGACCGAGTTCGATGCAAAAATCAACATCAACAGTCCAGATCAAATGAAACTCTTTCTCGACGAAGAGGAAAGAATGCTCAAGGAGATGGTTGACGATGTTGTCAAGAGCGGGACCAACTTCGTCTTCTGCGAGAAATCAATCGACGACATAGCCCTGCACTACCTATCCAAGAAGAGGATCTCCGCAGTCAAGAACATGAGCAGCGGCGATATGGAGAAACTCGCCAAAGCAACCGGGGGCAAGATCGTGGCTAGCGTCAAAGACCTAAACTCGGCGTCTCTCGGAGAGGCAAAAGTCATCGAAGAAATGAAAATCGGCGACGACAAACTAACCTACGTTCGTGACGCCAAAAATCCGATGGCCGTCACCGTCGTTCTACGGGGCGGAACAGAACACGTGGTAGACGAGGCGGAAAGGTCACTACACGACGCCCTATGTGTCGTCCGTGATGCTATTGAGGACGGCAAAATGGTTGCTGGCGGAGGCGCACCTGAAGCCGAGACGGCAAAGCAACTTAGAGAATACGCCGTCAAGGTAGGCGGGCGCGAGCAGTTGGCCATCGAGGCCTTCGCTGACGCCCTGGAGAGTATTCCACTCGCCCTCGCGGAAAATGCAGGCCTAGACCCGATCGACATCATGGTCGAGCTACGGGCCAAGCATGAGGACCCAGCGAACCGGTGGTACGGCGTAGACGTCTTCTCAGGAAAGGTCAGGGACACTCGAACCCTAAATGTCCTAGAACCACTTCGAGTAAAGCTACAGGTCGTAAAGTCTGCCACTGAGGCAGCATCAATGATTCTCCGAATCGACGACGTAATAGCCTCCAAGGGAGGCAAAGGAGGCGGACCACCCGGCCCTCCAGGAGGACCAGGCGGCATGCCCGGCGGAATGCCAGGCGGAGAAGAATACTAGAATAACACTCTACTTCCAGGGTGTAGTACACCCTGCTTTTTTCTTCCTTCTTTCATTTATCCTAATGTAGTTCGCTTCCTAATCTAAGCATAGGGGGTTTCTTTTGTCCAAGGCCGCGCAGCCAGTTGTGCTCGTTGCGTCTTCAGAGTTCACTTTGAAAAGCTCGCCAGTCAGGCGGACGTTGGAGCAACGGCTAATCGACGACTTGAAATTCGCACTCACACGTGCAAGTTTCGATGGTTTCAGGATCGCGAAAGAAGCGGCGAGGCTAGTCGTACTTGGTGCAAAAGGATCGGGGAACCCTGCGATTCCGTGTAGTAGTGTATTTGGTGTCGCATACGCGGCTCCTGCACAATTGCTAATCAACGCGTCTCTCAAGGATGTTACAGGAACAGTTGTAAGCTTAGCCCAGCAGCGGTTACAAACTGGTCAATCGTTCGCAGTCCGTGCACATCGCTCGACTCCGGGGGGCATCTCACGACGTGATGTGGAGGTAAATGGTGGCGCGGAAGTTATGCGAGTTATGAAACAGCAGGGCATTACGGTGGATCTAGATGATCCTGATCTAACGTTATACGTTGATCTAGTCGGGGAAGACGCCTACGTCTATTGCGAAAGGCTGCAAGGACCCGGAGGGCTGCCACTATCTTCACAATGGAAAATGCTCGCGGTCCTCGATTCTGGGCCACTCTCAATCCTAGCGGCTTACGCGATGATGCGTCGGGGATGCGTAGTGGAGCTATTCATCCCAATATCAGGAATGGTAAATGGGCTAGGGGCCCGAACACAGCTGAATCTAGCTTGGAGGCTAGATAGGCTTGCAACACGGCCAAACTACAAGGCGTTCACATTAGAAATCGACGAGTTACTTGAGAAAAACTCCAAGGACTCTCATGTGTGATCGGGTGAGTGGAAGCAGTTGGTTAGGTCTCTTGCGGCTAGATTTGCAAAGGAAAAGAGGTTCAGAGCACTGGTGCTTGGAGACGTATCTGGAAACCTAGATGCGTCGACTGTCGCAAAAGCTGAGCTGCCTATCTTCTACCCATTGTTGGGGCTGGAACGGGAAGACCTAGTTGAGTTGTCTAGCCTAGCCAGGATAAGTAACAGTGAGTTGATGCCCAATGAAGAATTGGAGTACAGTCTATCTCCAATCCACGGCAGAAATATTGGGTTCACCGCGGAATTCGGCAACTTAATGCATGAAGTGAAGTTTTCAGCTTTGACTGCTTAGGCTTTCGATAATGTCGCAGGCAGTGGAGATCGCTCGCATGGATGCGGCTATTTGGCTGATTTCAGCAGTTTTCGTCCGACACTCTTCAGAATTGAGGATCTCTTTGATGCTCAATTCCAGTTTTTCTCCGTTCAACGCGTTTTGGTCGATTATTCTAGCTACGTGAAGGTGTAGGGCGCGGCGGGCGTTGCCGATTTGCTCCGTGTGGTCGGGAATAGGTATGAGAACCATGGGTTTCCCGTAGAGGAGAGACTTCATAATGGTTCCATGCCCCGCTCTACTCACCACGACATCGCTTGCCCTAATGAAATCATCCTGGTTCTCTAACCAATCGAAAACCTTCACCCCTCCTTCCCTGCGGCCTTTCCGGAAGCCGTTTGGGTCTCCACAAGAGAGCACTACCTGGAATCTGCGAGGCAACTGCTCAAACGATTCCAAGAGCATCTGCGCCAATACCTCACGCTCAATTCTCGGCCCGCTTACTGCACCATAGATTACAGGCCTATTGCGGTCGAAACCCAGCTCATGTCTAGCTCGTCTTTCCGAAGCTTGAGAGTTGTCACCGTCCTCAATCATGGGCCCAATCAATTTCACTTTCCCGTTGTATCGGTTCGGTATCGCCAGATTCCCGAGTGAGATTGTGTACGGCGCGCGCAAGTCTGGAATCAGTATGACTTGGCTGGTGCCCCAAACCAGTTGAATCGCCGTGCCAATGAAAAGCCAACCAATATTGGCGATGAAGAAGAACACTCTGTCATACAAGCTTAGCCTTCGACCTGTAGGGTGTCTGATTATTTCGACTCGAAATTGGTTGAGGATTAAGACAACTGGAAGCCTGAGTAGCCGTGCTGCGACGAGGGATGATGCTCGTGAATCAGAAACCACTACGTCCGGCTTGAATCGCTTCAGAAACTGTATTTCTCGCGTGACTTGCCGAAGAAACGTCCTGATGCCTAAAGAGAAGCCTGCAGTTGCTGCGGTCATCTTGAAATCTATGGTTCCGTCGGCTGTGACCCTGAAGTTTAGCGGAACCGCTTCGAACGTTAGCAGCTTATTGCGTTTAGCATACTCCAAGCCATCGAGGTACGTAGAGAAAACGGTCGAAATCCCGCGTTTGTTGAGTTCCTCCGCGATTGGGTGTAGTCGCGTTATGTGTCCTAGGCCGATTCCGCATGGTGCCATGTATACGCGCATTCTCAATTCCCACCAGTTGCTTTTCTCTTGACCTTGCCGGCGGGTTCGAGTTCTTCGAAAATTTCTCCTTCGAATACTTTTACTTCAACTCCTTCAAGGAGCCATGAGTCTGGTGGAAGGCCCGCTTTCAGACAACAGTTCATGAGAAACTCAGAAGCGTCCCATTTCCATTCCGTCGCGACCTGGGGTAAAAGTAGGCCAGAGGTTCCCAGGCCTTCGACTATTAATCCGTGCCGTCCAACCTGAATCATATCGGGGAGCGTTTTCCTGTCTGGTGCCTTCAAGACTTGGGGTTGGGTGAGTGCAGTAAGTTCGATTACGATGGATGCTCCGAATTCTCTAAGCGAGACAGGGAGGAACCTTGGGTCTTCTGTGGCAGCATATATCGCAGCCCTAATAGTAGAGTTGATGAGAGCGTCCTCAGGGTACGGGAAGCCGATGCAACCGCGCAACTCGTGAACGGGTTCAATCTTATTGAGAGTAACGAATACGCCCGATTTCCTTCGTAACTTCTCCGGGGCTTCAGTTGGTGCTTTGATGATCTGCTTCGATTCTAGATATTTTGTGATTGCCGTTCGTCCTGTTCTGACGAGGAATGTGCCTTCTTCAAGGCTTAGCTTGTTTTGGCCCAGTTGAGGTGTTTGAGTTGGAGTCAAGAATCTTTTTCGCCGTCTCGAGCGTTTGCTCAATCTTCTTCCAGTGGCTTCCTTGCCAGTAGACTTTGGCGCACTTTGGGTTCGTGCAGACCCAAAAAGTCGA